>Ga0116227_10008092_pt1 | contig 20060 bp, 8 predicted proteins | sample S1TSphgellanicum_FD_89693 | JGI IMG/M metagenome (GOLD analysis project Ga0116227, IMG submission 89693) | Host-associated microbial communities from peat moss isolated from Minnesota, USA - S1T2_Fb - Sphagnum magellanicum MG | ecosystem: Host-associated > Plants > Peat moss > Unclassified...
GCACGGACTGCACTGCAACCACGTCAAGCCGCTTCCAGTATCGATGGTCATTAGAGCATTTTGTGCAGGCGAACCGACCTTGATTGACACGAAATACTCCCCGATGCCTTCGGCTGTTACCACGCCCGAAACTCCCGAGATTGGCTGCAACTTGCTGTTAGTGTTTGAGTCCTTGGCCAGTCTAGATGGCAGCTCGAAAGCGTCCCGCGACAAGTTGAGCTCAGGTCGAAGCAATTTCTTGTTGATGCGCTCTTTCAGCATCTGTAAACGCAATGCATCTCTACTCAGAGTTTCTGCCAACCACTCTCTCCGCGACGTTGTGGTAATATTGTTGTGTTGCTGCCGGTATGGCGAGCTCGGGTGCTGCCTGTGAAAAAGCTCGAATTCGTGGAAGACTGGCAACTCTTGGCCTGCAATGACTGCACCATCACTGGCAACCTGCACCTTTTCAGCAGATGAAAAACAACAGTAGATTAGCAGAAAAATTGCAGAACTCAACACCAAATTTCCTGGATGATCCATATTGATGAACTTGCGTAAAAAAACTTTAGCTATTTTCAGTTCCCAAGAAAAAAATCTAGCAGCTCAGATGGTGCCGGGGAGATCTTCTTCTTCTCCTTCTTCGATCAAGACAAAAACAAATTTGTGAAGAGACTCAAAAAAACTAAAAAACACACACTTGAAGAACTTCACTTAGTCTTTCAAGAAGAAGGGTATGAGATCTCGTGAAGCAAGTTGCATCCTACCATCACCCGGAGCTTGTACCTAATATATCACACTCTTCTGAAAGGTAGCAAACAAAGCAAGCATATAAGTATTGATGAATAGCAAGCTCAACAAAGATGATGATTAGGAAGCAAGTAGCAAGCAACAAAGATGATGATTAGGAAAGAAAATTGCAAGCAACAAAGACGATGATTAGGAAAGAAAATTGCAAGCAACAAAGTTGATGATTAGGAAAGAAAATTGCAAGCAACAAAGATGATGATGATGATGAGGAAGAAAGCACACACCAATTTGAAGCAATGGCGTGTGCATTCAAGGATCTATGGATCTAGAGCTTTTTGGAAACATCAAATTTCTCGAGTCCATGGATACTTCCCATTTTTGGTTTACTTTTCATGTGAGATATTTTTGTGAAATTAGATGCATCTCACATGAAATAGTTATCTAACTTCACAAAAAGTTAGAAGTGAAGTTCATGTGAACTTCTCCCATGAAATGAAGTTAGAGAGTTCTTCTAATATATAACTTTATAAGAACTTGGGTCCTATTAATATAAACTCTTGATATGTTTTTGTGAAGAACTAAAAGTAAAACCTTAAAATGCACATGTAAATTTGCATAGTATCAATTGTTAGGTAAATAGTGGCCACATTGATGTAAATATATAAGGGAATTCACAAAAAAATTTGTGCAATTTTAGACATCAATTTAGTTGCATAATTTGAAATATTCTTAATTATACATCTTTCCTTGGTGGAAAACTATGTGAAGTCTTCAATTTTTTACTTTTAAAACTTGAATGAAAGAGAAAGAATTAAAGGGACATGGAAAATGTTTAGGTATTATGTATGTGATTTAAAGCTTATTTATGCCAATATATTACACCTTTGTACTAGGATCAAAATGTTGTGTGACCACTCTCTAGGAGTTAATCCAATGTGTATTATTCAAGGGTTGCCCTACTTCAACTAGAATCCTAAATCCACAATCTATCACATAGCTTTGCACTAAATTGCCACTTGTATAAAATTGTTGCATTTGTGTGCAAATGAAAGAATGCACATGTTTAGTTTTGCATTTCATTATGTACAATGAAGTTTTAATAGCAATGATAACAATGATATGAACTCAAATAGGATAACTCCAATTTCCCTCTCTAGGCCATATTTCTTTACTCTTCCTTCCTTTGAATGTAAATTATAGTACACAATCTTTTCACTTTTTTCCTTAAGATCTCAATTGTGTTTCTTTTATCAATTTTGTGATGTAGCTAAGGTGGCAATCGTCCAAAAGCTGGTATGGTATAGCCAAATTTGAATATTAATAAAATATGATTCAAGGAAAAAACTTTTTGACTACCTACTTGAATCATTATAACAATCTCATGATTTTTAAAGATTCAATGAATTTATTTTCAAATTTTGGCATTTTTTTCCAAAAAAACATTCAATTTGCAACCAAAACAATTCTAAAACTTCACAAAAGTACCCAAAAAATTGCTCCACATGTCCCTTTATGTTTTTAAAAAATGGTTGTGACAATTGATGGCATGTGAAGATCCTACAAATAACAATTAGCACCTAGGTATGACTCAACTTGCTTTTTGCCATAGTCCAAGGACTCATGAACTCCCCATGAACACCAAAGTGACTTGTAAAATATGAATATGGTCTTAACACACGAAAATCAAAGAAAAGTGATGATGTCCATAACTCCTTGCATCCTAAATATGAAGGATTGCCCTCTAGATCTATGAAGGGGTGTTGTAATTGGGATGATCTATTTTAAATATTTACATGTATATGATTCCTTGATTAATATGGTGTGATGGTTGTTGCAATTTTCAAATGATAAGTTGTGGTGATGAAAAGTTCAAATTATGGAGTGATGCTTTTAATTTTCTTGCTTTTCATGCCCATTAGCTTCATATTTTGGGAAGTTCATTTTGGAAATCCTTCTTGTTGTAAATTCAAGTGGACTTCTTGGTAATCCTTAAAACATATCAATCAACCACAAATTGAATGTGACAATTTTTGATGCAATGTTGTTGATGGCCATCACATTTTATTATTGTTGAATCATGGTTAAGTGTTTATCATTCATGTCATGGACAAAAATTCCATCATTTGAAAACTACTTTCATGTTAACAAAGTTCAAAAACATTAAGCTTTAAACATGAATTCTATTTGAAACTCTTTTGAACACATGTCTCTTGCATATTTGTCTATAGCCACTTACAAAAGCATAATTCAAAGTTTCAAGATATAACATGATGCCTATGTATGGAACACATAATACATGACAATAATATTTTGCTTAGTTCTACAACATGCTACAATCAATTTTTGCATGTGTGTAAAAATCATTCATAATTCAAGACCTTTGACCGTTTATGGTCAAATGTTTGTGACATTCTGCTTTGTCAAAGTTTAAAGAAAGGAAACCTTAGTTAAATTATGATTCATGATTGTTGTTTCTAAGACCACCCAATTTGAATCATTATGATTTTCACTATTTCATGCACATTCCATAATCTAGGGAGATGAAACACACTTGAAGCATGTACATGCAAGTTTTACCTTCCTAGTTACAATATTCTATCGGGTTTAGATTAATTGCCACTTAAAGCATTTGTTAATTCATAAAGTCTATATATGTTTGCCTCTTGTCACACCTTTCAAGTAATATTTCTCATTCTCAGTAACATTGTAATTTTTGACTTTCATTGTTCTCTACTATGTTCAATCCACAATAGAAGAAGGTTATGATCTTACAAAATGTGAAAAGCAATTTTTTTGTTATTTTAACATAATGAAATTGAATATGAACACATCATCAACTAACAACATGAAAGAGGTGTTGTAACATGAGCAAATGTATATTTGAAGGCATGCACAAACCTCATGAATGTCAAAAGCATCCTATCATTGATGTTCAAAATGAAAAAGATGTTATTTTGATTGGCCATTCAAAAGTGAAACATGTGTTAAATTAGCATAATAGATGATGTTTTAAATTTTTTTAAAATCAACCCTACACCAACCAACCTTCTCAATTTGTTACATAAAATCAAATATCATGAAAATGTTTATAAAATGCTTCAACTCAATTAAATATCTTTAAGAAAGATGATATCATATCATCTATAAATAGGCTTTCATATTGGCCTCCAAATTTCCTTGATGAGGTGAAAGAAAACAAGTTCAAAGCCTTGTTAGCAATGCCTCAATCAATTTGGAGCATTTCTTTACCTTACTTTATTTCCATCTCCAACAAGAGTAGATTTTAAAACCTTAGTTTTGCATCATTTTTTATATTCATATGTCTCAAAATTAATTAATCTTCTATCAAATTTCTCAATGTTATAAAAGACAAGGCTTGTTTTCTTGAAAGTGGATACGATAGTTTGATAATTATAAGGATGTGCACAATGATCTAGAAGGTGCCACAAATTCATACTTTCATATTATAAGAAATGTAAATGTATAAGGGAAAGAGGGTAGGTATGTAGGTAGATATTTAAGCACTAGACATACATACACAATCTTATATATTATATATATTTATTATTAAAAATATTTTTCATCCATATTTTCAAAACTATTTTCTTTCAAAAAAAAATTCCACCTCACCATTTCTTTCTCCAAGTTTCTTTCAATGGGTTTTTTCTCTCTGAACCTTTTTTTCCTTTTCTTCATCCACTTTTTCTCTTCTTCCTTTCAACCTTTTCATTTTTTTCTTTCCTCATCCCAAACTGGCCTTAACATGTGTTTTTTTATGTTCCTATGTAATTTCACTAGATCAAAACATGTTTTCCACTACTATGACATATTGTAATTATGTCCTATCTTTAATAATTTAGTCATGGAGGACATGTCTTTGGGCAAGTCAACCACTTTTAATCATACCTATTATCACATGATTATATCACCTTACAATAAATGATTATATCATATATTACATTATTATAATACCTTGCAATCGACAATTATAATCATATTACACAACTGAAATATTTTACAATGAATAAATTTAGTCATAACTAGGACTAAACATGTGTAATATTGTTCATTTTGAGGCTAATTCAATTGTTATATCAAAATCAACCTATATAGGTTGGTAATAGGTACATACATTGAGTAAGTAGATAGGTTAATAATAAATTGGTGGGTTCATAATAGATTGGTAGGTTGATATGTAATAGCTAAATTAGTAATAGTTATGTAATACATACATAAGTAAGTTAAATAATATGTAGGAAGGAGGTAGGTAATTAAATTGGTGATAGGTCAATTGAAGGTTGATAATCAATGTACCTAACCTACCTACAACCTAATTATAGGTCTTAGGAAAGTCACTCCCTTTACATTTTGGTGGACACCTGAAGTAAAAAGTATTTTGTGAGGGGTATTATTTATTTATTTATTTTTACACCCTATTATAATATAATATTACAATATACAAATTTTTTAACATGCTATTTTTTTTATATTCAACAATAATCATGGAATATTATATATCCTATTTTAACATAAAAGTTAAATTTACATCAAAATACATGTTATTATTTGCTAGAAATCCAAGAAATGATTTTTGAAAAAAAAAAAAATCACATATTATCCACCATTAGAGGTTTTTTTGATCCTACAAAAAAAATCAAGGTTTTCTAAATTTTGGTTCATTTGAAGGGGGGGGAGGGATATCAAATTTGCACTTTAACAAAAATTCTTCCAAAAACTTCGCAACTTTTGGTTTCATAATGTGATTTTTTTCTTGGGAGGATGGGAAAAAAATGGAAACACCCTTTATATATGAATAATTTGTGAAAATAAGTCTCCAAATTATTCATGTGAAAATTACAATATTTACTTGTGCAAGGTTTTCTTTTATATCAACATGTTATACATGACATTTTTGTTTAGAGGCTTTCAAGCTTCCAATTGGCTTTCCCCTCATTCCTCACAATGCATAACCTCTACTTGTTATATTTGTTTTCTATGTACAAAATTTGACAAAAAAAATTGGTTATGGATCTTTCATCCTCCCAAAAAAGGTTATGAAATTTTTACATCCACCCTTAGGAAGGTTATGGAATATTATGGGTCACTTCCAAACCTTTAAAAAGAAGGAACTTTTGTCCAACAACCAATTACATCAAAGCATTGGTTATCAAGAATCCTTTTAATATTCCTTCATTCAACATTTTTTGAAGTTCCTTTTTATTTAAATGTCCAACGGTTGCTTGACATGTGTTGTATCACATTAACTTTCTACCTTACTAGTAATCTTAAATAAATAATAATTGAAACCCTTATAATTTTAAACCTTATATTAATTTAATTTTTTCTTGCCCATATTATTCACACCCAATCTTATTTTGAAAAGTTTAATTTTTACCTCCAAATAATATATGAGACTTTTTTTTCTTTTTGCACATTAGGCGATAATATTTGGAAATGGCCTCCCCAGCTTATAGGTACAATATAGGTAGGTTGACAAAAATGTAAGTAGGTTGTAAGTTGGTAGGTGATGGGAAGGTCTAAAGTTGGTAATAGGTATGTATAAATAAGTAGGAAGGTAATACATACCTAGGTAGGTGGATAAGTTGATGATAAATAAGTTTGGGGTTGGAGTTAATACGTGGGTAGGTAAGTATGTAGGATATAGGTGGGTGGGTTGTAGGTAGGTAAGTATAAAGTAGGTTGGTGATGAGTAGGTTTAGGGTTGTTGATAAGTATGTAGGTAGGTATGTATTAGGTAATAAGTGGGCAAGTTACAACTAAATAAAAGTATCAAAATATTGTTCATTTATAGGCTACCTACAATCTACTTATTAATTATATACCTTCCTATTTATATAATTAATGTAAGAAGATTGTTAAAACAAACATGTTTATAATTATAACATGTGGACAAAAACTATAACCGGTGTCGTTTGATACTTACATTTCAAGAGAAACTCAAGTTCCAACTTATTTTCAATTTTAAAATAACATTTAGTTTAAATCCTAGGAATTTTAAAAAATTGATAGACCTTTAAGTCTAGATCCAAATCTAATTCTTCACATTTCAAAACTCTTGATTCACAATTCTTCAAAACAAATTCATTAATGGGTCTAATTCTAAACTAGATTTAGTTTTAAGGACCTACAAATAACCTAAAATTGATTTTTTTAATTACTAGCATTGTACAACCAATAAAATTTTGCCACTTGTACCAACTACTCCCTAAATTTAAATAAAGCTTGCATGCTCAAAACAATTACATGTTTAACCCCACACCTGATTTATTATTCCAAAAAAAATGTGTACTTAAAATATTTTGTCTTCACAATCTAACATGTATAACCCCAACCCTATTAATTAATTAAAATTATATTAGGGTTTTGATGCAATTAAAAACATCAAAGGCTAGGATTTAGAAGGTTTAGATAATTCCAAATTTTATTGCAATCCAAGTTTAATGTTCAAATCTAATTAGAAACATAATAAATTTTAATAAAATTATAAGAATCTAGGATTAAATGATGCAATAACTCGACCACACTTTAAAAGGCTAAGGTTTAACACAATTAGGGAAATCAAATATTAGGGTTCAATGGCATTAATGGAGACTAGAGGTTTAGAGTTTGAAAATTAGGGTTTATTGAACTTCGCACACCACACCTTCACAAGATAGAAGAATCCAATATTAATGTTACGCAACCCCATGGCATGAAATGGGACCGCTCTTGTCTTCTAGAAACCCCTCCATTCCATCAAACAGAGAGCTTTCACAAGGGAAAAAAGTGTGTTGGATCTCACCAATGCATGGCAATGTCCCAATGCAAATCTTTGTCACGGAACGCAGTAAGAGTGAAAGCATGAGTGGAAGAGTGAGTTGTGTTGGAGGGAAGAGAGGGCTCGGATGGAAGTCCACATAGGAGCCCGCTTGTGCCCCTTTGGAAATCAGATATCAAGAATGCTCTGGCCCCATGCAAGATAAGAACCATGAAACAGCTTGTCATGAAAACCAATGCTCAGGAATTCATGTTCAAGCTTTCCTTATTTTCTGTTTGCTGGGGTGCTGATGATGTTCTTGGGGTTTCCACACTCACACAAATGGTCTCTGAATTTCCCTGGGCCATGATGCTTGCCTGCACATCTTCATTCTCTGGCTTCTCCACCATCAATGCAGACAAGACAATAATTTCTCCTTCAGAAAGCTACAATCAGACAAGCATGCATGCATGTCTTTGAAAGCTCAACTATAGTTCACAGATCGAATATGGAAGTCTTATAATTTGAGTTCTTATTTTAATTATACTTATAATTATAATGAAATCAAAAGAAATGTATTAAACAATGTAATTAATTTCAATTTTTTTATAAATAAGGAATGCATATATCTATGTTTGGTATTGTTCATATAATGCATTTGATTAAATAATATATGATATAATTTTTTTGAAAGTTATAGAATTCATTCTAAAAAGATAACAATTTTTTTTTTTTTTTCTTTTTCATTTGGTTAATTTTTTTGTATTCACTAGACTTAAAAATTGTGGCTTCAAGTGTCAAAAAAATGTGCAGGAAATTTTCAAGCAAGAAAACATGTTAAATTATATATAAAATTTTAAATATTTATTTTCTGCATTTCTAGTTTTTTATCAAAATATTTATGCATAATTACATATGCATGTGAACAATCAGCACCACCATGAAATTGATCATAATTTGAATTATTCAATATTTTTTTCTTAAATTTATTTTATTTATATTTTATATTTTAAAAATAGCAAAAATATAACCGTGAATCTTATGTTCAAAAAAGGTACCCTGATTGTGAATATGCCTTAATAAATAATAGCCTAATTGCTTGATATTGAATTTTCAAAATCTAATAATTTACTGGGATGACATGATTATCATCTAGGCAAGTTACCAATCTTAAAACATTAAACATCTTTACAATATAAAACATATAAAGCAGAAAATAAAATTTAATTCTAAAAAACACTTATAAATTGATTATTTCATAATCTACCCTTGTGAATAATGAACAATTGTTACTAAAAAAATAATGATAACCTAATCAACACTCGAATTTTTAAAATCTTGATAACCTCGTTAGCCCCCCAATGTTTTTATAATAAAAAAACCTAGCCAACATTTATGAAACAAGGGGTGTGTCACACTATGGTGGCCTTGCCATTTATATATTTAAAAAAATCTTAAGGCAAATTTTTTTTATGGAAACTCAAATATTTCACCATGCAAAAATATAATCTTAAAAAAAAATCCTCTAAAAAAAACAAAAATCCTTCAAGATATTATTATAACTCTATATTAACTAATCTCAAGTTTCAACACAAGCCAAAATATCATCTTTCAAAAATCCTCATATCAAAATAGACTTAGTATCTAAGGGCCAAAATCCCCTTAAGCTACTATTATAGTCTATAATGCATCTAAACACAATATCCTTGCCTTAGTAGCCAAGGCCCAAAAAAACCAATAACCAACTAATAACATCAATAATCCATCACATTTGATTGGCCTCCCACAACCCAACCCAAAGCAACTCTCCGTGTGTATGAAACCGTCTATTAACGAACCTCCTTTGCGAATATTCTATTGTCCTTGATTGCGTGTGAACAGGGCCTTGCGAAAAGCGCACTTCGTCTGAGAGCGTGTGTGAAAAGAGCTGTGCAAAGCGCATATCGTCCGAGAGTGTGTGTGTGTGTTTTTTGTCCGTGATGTGTTTCGCGAGTGCTGTTGTCTTTGCGGGTGTTGCGAGAGAGAGAGGGGTCAGCTGGGGCTCCGAAGTACGTTTGTGCTGGGAGTATGTGAGGAAGGAGAGAGAGAGAGAGAGAGAGAGAGAGAGAGCGGTGGGGGATTTGGGGTTGGAGAGCCAGTTTGGTAAGTCAGGTGCTACCTACGCAACACAGTATGTGGCAAGGTATTGACAGGAAGTGGGAGCCGTGGTTATTATGATGGCTATGGCTGGTGAAGGAATTGGTAGGCGGGAGAGAGAGGCCGTGCGTGTGACAGTGGAAACTTCTCCTCTTCGTGGATTGCCAATCCCTGTTTGTAAGATTCAATGTATCGCTGTTGCAAAGAGAGAGGACAGTGGTCCTTCCTGGTTGTACCTGGGTACCAACAATGGTCACCTGTTGCTTTACTGTCTTTCCTCTTCGCCGTCGACATCGTCGTCATCTACTGTTGTTTCTGGTGGCGGTGGCGGTGTTGTTTCCGGTTTTAGTCCTGTTCCGCGGTCTTCCTCTTCTTCACTGCAAGATCTTGAATTGGGATCGTCCTCGCCTAGTCTTCAGTCTGGTTCTTCTGGTGTCAAACCTGGTAAGGGAGTGGGAAACGCGGATCCGGGATCTGACTCCGGTGCTGGGTCCTTGAATTCCTCCAACGGCATTGCCGCATCTCCCTCCCCGCAGAGGCGATCACAAACCCTAGGTTCTGGATCGCCGATCCCGTCTCCAAGCGTGGGGAGTTATGCTGCCTCGTCGCGGTCCGGGACTAATATGGTGCTCACAAAGCGACGAATCATGGGGAAGACGGCAATTGAATCGCTGTGTGCCCTTCCCGAGGTGGGACGGATTGCTCTCTTCTTTGATGGGCAGATATTGTTGCTTGACATGCGGACGTTAGGGTCGCTGGAGCGGCTGCCAGCAACAAAAGGCGCATCCGCTTTGGCACGGGCGATGTTTTCCTCCAATGCAGTCGCTTCTCTGGGATCCATGGCTGTATCTCCAAGCAAGCCTTCGCTAGAATCAGAGGAAGAGGAGGTTGTTGTCGACAGGGCAATTGTGCCTGCAAAACCTCCTAGCAAGATTGGTGGACTTGGTGCTTTGGTTGGAAGGGGTAGTAGTGCAGCAGGTGACACATCCAAGACTACTACTACTACTACTGGACTTGTTGGGAAATTGGGAGAAGCCTTTAGCCGACGAGCCTCACTATTGGAAGGTTCTGCCATGCCAAAAGATGCAAACAGAGTTCCATCCACGCAAGGTCAAAGTTTAGGGAAATTGGCAATTGCAGTACGAAAGAAGCTCTTGGTGTATGAGGTACATGCAGTTGAAACACCTCAGCCTGAGAGGAATGGTGAAGAGGAACGCAGGGTAAGGGTAGGATGGGATGACTCGGTCGCAGTGTCAGCATTCAAAGTTAGAGAAATGGTATGCATGGAGGGTATAGTAACCATGACTTGGCTCAAAAATGTAATCATAGCTGGAACCCTACAGGAGTATATACTCTTCTCTCTGAGTAGTGGCCAAGCCACTGTCCTCTTCTCTCTCCCACAAGATCTTCCTTGGCCACCTCTATTAAAACTTTTCCCGAAAGATCTTGAAGTTCTTCTTGTGATAGACAATGTAGGCATTTTGGTGAATACTGAGGGACAGCCAACTGCTGGCAGTTTGCTATTCAGTGTTGTACCAGATGCTATTGGACAAACCCCACCTTATGTAGTTGTAGTAAAGCAGGGACGTGTTGAGCTTCATCACCGCAAGACTGGGGGAAAAGTTCAATCTCTTGATTTTACAACCACAGGCAATGGACGGTTTCTTGTGGCAGATGATGATGCAGGCTCATTTGTTGTCATTGCAAATGCTACAAAGGTTGGTCCCTATATGAACTCTGGAGATTTCTGAAGAACCCAGAATTTGTATTTGTTTTTTGCAGTACTTATTTGCCATTTAGCACATCCCTTTTTGTCTTCCACAAAGAGGTGAATGTCCTTCAGCATTGCAGCAGATTCTGACTGCTCTTGTGGCTTTAGTGGCTGGTTTTCTAGTTTGCATTTTTTACATTGGCAGGTTTATTTGGGGGCAGGGATTCTGGCAATAGTGAGCTGATATTCAGTGAAACATCTTCTTACATGCAGGTATGGTGTCTGCAACAAGTGCCACTAGATGAACAATTGCGCGACCTGTTGAAGCAAAGGCAGATCAGTGAGGCTGTTCAGCTGGCAGAGGAGAGTGTGGCAGATGGAGGTGGGGATGTTGCCAAAGAAAGGTTAGCTGTGGTACATGCAGAGGCAGGATTCCTTCTACTGTTCGATTTGCAGTTTGAGGAAGCAATGGACCATTTTCTGCAGTCAGATGTCTTCCAACCATCAGAGCTGTTTCCATTCTTCCCCTCCTTCACATCACGCTGGCGTAACTTGGTGGGTTCCTTTTTCATTTCGTCTATGTGCCTGTTTTCTTCCTGGGGACACATTTGATACTATGTCGAAGGCTTGCAGTGCTAGTACTGATGCTGTAATCACACTGAGTGCAGTTGCCTCGGAAGCGCTACTGGGGTTTACATCCTCCCCCACAGTCGATACAGACAGTAATAGAGAGTGGGTTACTGGCAGTCCAAAGTGGGTTGCTGGTCTTGGCAAATGCTGGAAATGACTTGGATCTGCTGGCAAGAGGTCCATCCTCAAAAAGTGCGCTAGCTGACCACTTTCTTCTTTCAGCAATGCGCAGCTTTGCTCGGTTTGTGACTTATGCAACCTAAATCTGTTGTTTGAACTTTGTGAATTCTTGATTGCATAACCTCAAATGAACATGTTTTAATATGGTACAATTCTTTCAAAACTCAAGGATGAACAATGTTAGAGAAGTGCCAAGATACTTGTAAACTAGCTTTGAATGTTTTCTTCTTATTCTGTGGAAATTAGTACGCATGTCATTGTTGTTCCTCCCTGAACTTCGATGGCATAATCTCAGAGTTTACCCACCAGGGTGCTGAAGCTCACATGGAATCTAAAGATAAGATTCCCACAGTTGCCATGCTGACAAACTTTACCAAACTCCAAGGGACAATGCAATTGTCACAGGAAATTATAAGAGACATATGTAGTTGGAGTTGGTGTAGCTGTGACTTTGGCCCTATCAGATTTGGTTGTAAGCTAGCCCCTTGTGTTGGAGATGAACAGTATCGGTACATGGTTATGATCAATTGCAGCATCACAGTTTGTTTTGGTTGCTAGTCATCTCATCTTAACACAGCTTCATGTTATGCAACTTGTTACACATCTGTGGTCTAAGCTTTTGCTGTTCATCAGGTATTTATCCATTGCTCGGGATAAGGAGATGAAGCCGGGTGTGAAGGAGGGGGTTGACACACTGCTACTGAAGCTTTATGCACAGCTTGAAGACACTGAACAGTTGAAACTATTGACAGCTTCACCCAACAGTTGTGTTCTGGTATGTGTTCAACCACACAGAGATAGAGAGAGCATTGTCAGCCTCTATTTTTGTGTTTACTGTTGGTTTTGTTACATGATTGTTAGTTAATGTAGTGGCTAAGTCACATTTCCCATCAACTTTCACTATAGATTGTGAATGTGACTATTGGTTAGTATTAAAGTGTGCGGGCCAACACACACAGACAGGTACTGAGGGTCTTCTGTAGATAGCACCATCACACCTTGTTGTAGATAAGAGAGCTTCAAAAGGGGGCCAAATGGAGCTCCGTATCCAGTGTCATGGATGGCAGGGAACCTATCTATGTAGAGGGGAATTGAAAAGACTATTAAAGGTGGCCCAGGCGCACATAGCTCAAACTCGATGCATGCTGGGCTGTGCGGGATGGTGGGCAGCAAACAAAGCCTGCTCTAGATTGGATGCATGTTGCGAAGGTGCTGGGCACACACAAAGCTGCTGGAGGATGACATCCTTGGATGACAAGAGGCTGCTTGCCTGGGCGGATGCAGGAGGAGGTTGAGACTACTCTCAAAGCAGCTGCCCAACTTCACCCCTTGGCCTTGCTGTATGAATCCAAGGGCCTCTACACATCTGCTTTGGAAGTCTGGAGGACCTTGGCACTCAATGATTTTCGAGGGTTTTCCTCATCGCAGACTAGCAGGACAGGTTTGAGCATGAAGGCAGTTGAGCCTCAGCAAATGGTTGCAGAGGAAGCAGCACGGCTCCTGGAGGCCTCTTCTGATAGCAGCCTTGTCTTACAGCACGTGGGTTGGGTAAGCTTTGAGCTGAAACCAGTTTCCAGAAGCTGTCTTACAAGTTGTTCAAGCTGGATTGCTGTCGTATGTTAGAGGTGCTGATTTTACAAGTGAAAGTTAGATAAATTATGCTTTTTGACTTGGTTAACATTCAACAGATTCTGGCTACTGTCTCTGTCAAATGGGCTTGATTTCATTTGGCTGGAAAGATAATGTCTTTGCTATTTGAGTGAGGGTATAGATATTGCGTTTAGACCAAGGGTTGGCTCTAAGAGTGCTGACATCATCAAAACGATCTCAACCACTTCCGCCAGGTGTGTGGTTGTGATCACCCACCAGTATTTGTACTAATTGTGAACTGGATTGACGAACTCACTGTTTCTGCATATTTTTCTGCCACTGTCTCTGGAATTCTTCAGTTGATCAGTGTGCAAGTAGTTTGTTGCCATGACATTGGGTCCATTTTTGTGTTATATATGGACCTGTTCTTGAGCTGATAGGACTCTAATTGTATGGTGCTTCGGGTATCTTCAGGTGATGTTCTCACGTTTTTGGATGATGATGGTGGACTAGTACGACAGAGGTGACAACTCCCAACCTTTTCAACAGTTTTTTTCTATTATGTCTTGTGTTTGTGTTCTCATTATGCAGTGTTGCATAAATGTTGGATTTTGTAGCTGCTATCCATTACTGATTCTTCTCTTGCAGATATTTGCAATGGTTAGTACAAGAGCAAGGATCTGAGGACACTCTTTACCACACAGAGCTGGCAATTTCTCTTGCCAAAGCAGCTTTGGACACACGTCTTACATGCTCTTCAGGTGAAGCACATGAGAAAGGTGCAAAGTTGCAAACATCAGATGCTCCTAATGAAATAGCCCATGCTGATGAAGGCAGTAGCTTCAGGAAGGAGCATAACAAGAAAATAACTCAAAAACATCAGCTGCCCTCGGCAGATGCCATGGGTGTGCTGCCGAGAGCAGCATCCATGAATCATGGAGTCATAAGAGAAATGTTGCAAACATTTTTGGCGGCCTCAGATAAGTATGATGCTGAAGCAGTTCTTGCTTCCATTCAGGAGTCTGAACTGTGGCGAGAACATGTGAGTTCTTTGCACTGGATTTCTGTTCACCTTGGCATCTAACCAGTTAGGGGTGTTACACTTTTTTCATTTTCCAAAGTTGCACAAGCTTATTTGATATTGCCTGTCCATGCCTTTTGCAGGTAATATTGTATAAAAAATTGGGTGATGAGATGGCAGCGCTTCGCACTCTTGCTTTGTGAGTTAGAATTTCAAAGTTTAACAGCTTGCTTTCCTCATCTGAGCCTGGGAGGTAGTCCATGTTACTGATATTTGCTGTTAAAGCAGATGCATATATGAAAAAGATTGGTTGGGAATATAAAAGATTAGGATGCTGTGATCTTAGTTAGCCTTCTAATGAGAATTGCCTGTTTCCTGGGACAATGTGATTGAACATCTTGCGTTTTGTGTGTCAGGAAGCTGGAGGACAGTGAAGCTGCTGAACATTACTGTGCTGAACTTGGGAGACCAGAAGTTTACATGCAGTGAGTAGCATGCCTTCTTTCTTGGTGTCTGGATGCTCAAAGTTTTATAAACTTCCTGGATGCTCAGAGTTTTATGAACTTCATAACATCTCTTGGTAGTATGTGATGAATGCATGTGGTATGTTTTAGTGATCTTACATTGATTGCAGAAATCAGGCAATTCATGACCCTGTTGTGCCTAACTCAAACTTGTGTGCCAACTATGTCCATATGTTCTTGTTTGTGCAGACTATTGGACATGTATTTAAAACCTGGAGAAGGAAGAGAACCAATGCACGGAGCTGCAGTGCGGCTTCTCCACTGCCATGGTGCATCTCTTGACCCTTTACAAGTCCTTGAGGTTTGTTTTCAGAACATTGCCAACTCTTTGTCAGCAATTTCCATTAGGTGCCTGAGGGTGCGCATGCAATGTACTACCAATCTGATAGCTGTTATTTGACTTCTCCATCCTCTCCCACTATTCATAAAGAAGTTGACTATTCAAATGCAGCTACCAGTCTTATCCTGAGAAGATGTAGTTTAAATGTGAAGTATTCCCTTTTAAAACTTGAAACAATCTGACGGGTTTGATTCCTGGATCAAACAGGCATTGTCTGCAGATATGCCGCTTCCATTGGCTTCTCAGACAATTGCTCGCATGATGCGTGCTCGGGTTCACCGCCATCGTCAAGGCCAGGTTTTTCATCTTGTCCCTATATGAACATGTTTTCATTCATCTTATGTCATTCCCTCTTATAAGTACAATTCCCTCCCTCATCCTGGTAGTGGGAGTCAAGTGATGTCACATTACCAATACTGGTTTCTGTATTGTCTTATGGATTACTGGGCATAGATTGTGAAAAATCTAGAAAGACATATCAATCTGGAAGCAAGAGTTTCACGAGTAGAGGAGCGTTCTCGCCATGTGTGCATCACTAATGAGACTGCCTGTGCTAACTGCCGGGCCCGCATTGGGACAAAGCTGTTTGCACTATACCCTAATGACTGCGTTGTCTGCTACAAGGTTCTCCCTTCACCTTAATAATATTTTGTGGCAAGTTAACAGTTCTTGTTTTCAGCTTTTGCAACAGTCTGCAAAGTGCTCTATTTGAACCCTTTCATTTCCTACAGACTAATGCCTTATGGTGGTGTTCATACAGTGTTCGCGTCTATTTGGAGAGCAAATATGTCCTGTCACAGGGCAAGACTTTGAGAAAGATCCTATATCCAGGCCTCCTCTGTATTTAACCAGATCTAACAGCACATTGACATAGTCATCATGGCTGCCATTTCATATGCTCTAGTTACTCTTGCTTCTTCAACAAGATGGCAGATCTCCCACTAGCTCCTTTGCACCACTCTCTTTATTGTCTCTCGCACTGTTACAGGTTTGCAGTTACAGTTCACCTTCCCTCTGTTTTGATACTTTCAGCTCAAAAATCCCAAAGCTCAGGTTTGCAACCTTTCTCAAAAACTTTATAATTAGAACAGTTCACAACCGTATTTTCCAAATTAAGCAAACAAATGCAATTTTTCTCCGCACAGTTATGGACATGAGTGGCAAGTCGTTTGTGAGGTGTACTCCCATCTAGAGCCCTTTGTCCTACATTGGATACTAAATTTGTCTTAGGTGGTAACTTTGATAAAACAATTTTGAGAACTTCTGAGTTCTAGTAGTATGGCTTTATGACTAGCTTTTAACGATACCTTTTGGAGAACAACCTGAGAGTTAGCTGGTTTCAGAGGATTCTAATTTGATAGCGTTTTTTTTCAGCTCTCATCAAGTGAGGATGCGAGGTTCAAGTTGCCATGACTTCCCTTTGACTTGTGTTGAAAACTGCTATTCCCTATCTTGAATGCCTCTGTCAAAAGTTGGTAAGAAATTGAGAGCTTCCAAGTTTTTATTTGCATTGGCCAGTGCATATATTTCCATACTACCTAGTGACATGGAAATAGTCTTTATTTGGTTCCCATAAGTACATCTCTCAGTTTTCTCCAAAATTGCTCCAAAATGATGAGACTGACAATTGGTTGCAATTTTTTAAAACCATCTTTGCAGGAAAGTACAGGCTATTTTGGCAATGTGCTTTGGATTGCTTTTCTTGGCCTTGAGTATCTCTACAAATGCAGAATGAGAAAAAATTAAGGTTTTGAACTCACCTTGCTGAATTGGCTTACTACTGATTCTATTTTTAAAGCTATAGGAAATACAATAAGGTTGTTTGCCATTTGTCATAAAATAATAACAGTGGAAAACTTTGACCAGGGTGATCTATTATAGCTTGATTTTATTTTGGTTTAATTCACTGGTCCTCTCTATCTCATAATTTTGTGTTGAATTTCATCGTGTTGAATTTCATCAAATTGAAACAGACACAGAAGCTACACCTAAACCCAAAGAAGGAAAAAGAACTTAAAATTGGGGTTATGTTCAATTGTTACACATGATCATGTGTTTTTTGTAGTGTTCCAAAAGCACACCCTTTCACATGTTTCATTTGCAGCAAGATGTTACATTCATTGTTGGTCTACATTTCAGGAATTACCCCCATTGAACTTTACTTGACCTAAACCATGAGGTCAACATTATCATAAGTCTAAACATGTGTAGGTCACACATGTAGATCATGAGGTACATATGTAGTTCATGAGGTGTGAAGAGCAAGAGGCACTTTAGGCTTGTAAAGCATCATTTGCATCTAGTGCTAAGTCAAAGAGAAGTCATTGTTAGATTTTAGTGATTTTTGGGTGCATTCACATATGTAGTGATAGGTAACATTACCACCATGTGTCATCCTTGTTGACAAGCAGTTTTGTTGGCTTTTGTGGTAGCTAACATTCAGGTCTAAACTAACTTCTAAGTTTTATGGTCATAACTCAATGTTATGTAAAGAGGCCAAAAACTGCACTATAACTCAATGTTCCAAGTGCATTCCATACAGGGGAAGGGTCTGTAGTAAATATTGGCCTTCCTTTGAAGGTAAAGAGCTTTTCGAATGTAGCATGCATATTTGAAAGCACCTTGCCTCGCAGAAGAAATTGAAGATTGAGGGGAAAAAAAAAAAAGGGATCTTACAAAAGTGTTTAGGTACCTTTTATCTGAAAAGAGGGTACCTTACACTGTTTTGTAGGGTTCCCAAATTTGAAAATATTCTTTATACAGGAGAAGGAACAATGTTTTGGCACTTGCTGGATTTTGGGGGCTGTCCTTGGGCTATATGGCCCTAGGCCAATAGGCCCTGAAATCCAGGAAGAGCCTCAAAGCTGTTCCTTACTCTATACATAACTTCTCAATCTCTGAATTCACTTTGGAGGGCAATAAAATGTCCCACTATATGCACTAACATCATCAGCAACACCAGAACTATGAGTGGGCTCACAGATAGTACATACAATAATGTGTGAATAATAATTCTTCTCTAGCTAAATTCTTTTCTCTTTCTAGCTGAAAGTAAAAAATGATACATCCCCAAGTGACGGTTTGTGCCTCAGCATTTCAAACATATACACAAAAGAAGGTCAAGCTTCACAAAATTTGTTTAAATTTTTTTTAAAGTCTCATAATTTTATCAACTTATAAGGAAATTAGGATGTACAGGAGAAACACCACACAGATTGGGATCTAAGAAAACATATCAAATTCCACAGTGGTGGAGAACACTAGTTGCAGCCTGAAGAGTGTTGTATGAATTTCTGTCTTCTTCACATGAAGAGCTAGTCTCCACCACAATTAGCAGGAGCAAAACCAATTCGAGAGTTTGCGAGATCGTACTGGATCTGGAAGTTCTGTTGCTGGATGTTGCCGATGATACTCAGCCCTCCTTCGTCATTCTCTCCTCCGCTAGCGAATGTCAAACACCATATGCCGTCATCAACCTCGATGAACATGTTGCCATCACCCAGTTCAAGGTGCACACCATCAGCCAAATGAAACATCAATGATGTCGGACCTGGTGGCGGCGCGTCATCCCGTGCAGTTGCAGTTTCATAGCATGTATCAAGACCGATGCTTGTAGCAGAATCATTCATGAGAGAAAATCCATTGATGTTCAATCCCGTGGATGCGATGAAGGCATCTCTGAACATCGTGTATGCAGGATCCACCAAATACGTGAGAGTCGTTCCGGAATCTAGAATTACGCCTCCAGAGTTATCCGACTGCAATTCGAATGCGGTGGGACTGATGGGTAACGCGGAGCTTCCGATCGTCATTCCCGTGGGATTCAAGTAGTATAGTTCTGTACCCATCATGGGTGTGTATTCCATGTTGTTGTTGCTCTCATCCCTGATTCCGAACGATAATCTGCTCGTCGCATTTGGCCGCGCGATTATGTCTGCGAAACAGTAAGTAAATACCTGAGAATATGTGGAAGCGGTCTGCATGGCAAACGAATATGGGTCGCGGTTGAGTCCAATCAAGCCGGACTCTGCTGTGAAGGACCCAAAGTTCAGTACTCCGCACCCGAGAACCACGTCGGGTATCGCCACCAGGCTCGCGTCGTCAACTGTAGATGTGAAGATCAACGTTTCTGTGGCAAGATAACCCTCTGAGAAGCTTCCATCACCGTAACCCACGCCGTAAACACAAGAATTGGTCGACGAGCAAGCCTTCGAAGCGGAATCCGTGTCTACGCAACGATCGGAGCTGCATTGGATCTGAGCGTAAGTAGACGAGTTGCCCGGGATGAAGAAGGGAAGCTCTTGAGAGTAACAAATCATGCACGGACTGCACTGCAACCACGTCAAGCCGCTTCCAGTATCGATGGTCATTAGAGCATTTTGTGCAGGCGAACCGACCTTGATTGACACGAAATACTCCCCGATGCCTTCGGCTGTTACCAC
>Ga0116227_10008093_pt1 | contig 20057 bp, 9 predicted proteins | sample S1TSphgellanicum_FD_89693 | JGI IMG/M metagenome (GOLD analysis project Ga0116227, IMG submission 89693) | Host-associated microbial communities from peat moss isolated from Minnesota, USA - S1T2_Fb - Sphagnum magellanicum MG | ecosystem: Host-associated > Plants > Peat moss > Unclassified...
AAAATTGAAATATTTAAATAATATTTACTTATATTAATAATGTCTTTATATTCAGATATTATTAATTTGATAGATAAATTTTCTAAAAATTCATCATTGAATGTTTTAGTTTGGGTCCAAAACAATTTTCCTCTTCATCTTGACCTCAAGGATATCAACACTTATTTCGGCTCCACAAAAGTTTTCACCTCTCTTCAAAAACATAATATCCCAATTCCAACATGTCATGGTCAAGGACTATGCATAATTAAAGGATCTATATTGTCATTTTTTTACTTTCATAAAAAAAAGGAACTCAATAGTTTTCAATCTTCCCTTTTAACCCATTTGAGTATAGATGAAAGAAATTGAAGTTTTGTGTACAACTTTAGATGTTCCTTTGCAAAAAATAAAATTCATTTGGTATGACATTTGAAGAAAAATATCATCCTTACATTATAATTGCATGGTCAACCTCCTTGGCCAAAATGGCCTTCTATAGGCCTACCTAAACTTAAGACTGTAAAACCTATTTATAACTTAGATTTGGACCATGGCAAGTACAACTCAAAAACCATCAATCCAATTTTTGTTTTATGTCTCCACCCCCTAGAATCATTGGACTTGTTCTTATGGAAGGTTTTCACCCTGCTTAGAACCACTGTGCTAAGCTTTAAAACTAGGCTGAACTTGAGACCTAAAACTAAAAAACATTGGTGTGATCCTTGATGGACATATATGTTGTTTTATTAGTATCTTGATAAATAGTTGAAAACATTGAATGTGGCCACAATTTGGAAAAATTAACTCATCATGAAATTTGACTTTGACCTTTCTGGCACTGAGTTAAAACTTCAAACCTTTATTGGATCTATAACTTCTCATTTAAATACATGCAATTTTGGAACATGCCCATTCATTATATAAAAATATTTCAAATTTCATTCACACATTAGAATTATCTATAAAGTAACCTTGTCTTCACCTTGTCTTTGGGCTTCCTTTGACCCCTATCCCTTCTTTCATTAGTATCCACAAAGTGAAGACATTTTATTAATTCTCAGTATGAAATGTTTAAACTCAACATTTAAGGTTTGAGATTAATTATAGTAGTTGTACATTTAAGAATAAAGAAAATACATGTAGGAATAGTGGAGGCATTTAGGAAAAAGGAAAAACAATGTGAAATTCATTTTACAACCAAAATTGATGGTTTTTTTGAGTTTCATTGCATGTTGAATGTTAATGTACTTTTTCGTTTTTTTTTTTGAATCTCACCCTATGTATGACCATACTTAGGGTTTTGGTGCTATGTTTTTCCTACTTTATGGATAACTCTACTAGGTCAAGTTTTAGCCACAATTTTATGACCAAATCTTACACCAATGCACAATCTTTTCCCTATGGGTAAAGCCAATAAGTATTATAATTGTGCGAAATTGTTTTGAAATAAAATGTGAGGAAATGGGGATTATTTTACCCTTGAGAACCTAAGCCCATTTTATAACCATTTTACTTTTATTTGAGTCCTAGTTAGAAATTTGATCCAATTTGTTCATCCATGAATTAGATTACAAATCTAATTGTTATATTCAAATTTTATAAACTCATAGTTCTTTGATAAAATTTCAACCAAAATTATGCAAAGGATGATGAGAATATAAAAGTAGATTGAGTTCAAATATCACAAGGCATGTATTACCCAAGGTTGGATTTGAAGCTTCATTAACAAACTTTTTTTTGACATGGATGAATGCATACACTTTAATACGACACTCACAATAATTAAATTCATTATTCACAAAAAAAAAAAGTCAAGCTAAAATGTGATTCTTCAAGTGAGAATGAAACCCTAGATGAAACCTTGCAAGTTTTGGAATGATATTGTGAATGTGAAGATCCTTGAAAATGGGCACCCAATTAAAAATAAACTAATTATTGAAAATTTGAGGTAAGTTCATAAATGAGTTTTTAAAATTAGTTCAATTAGGCTATGAAAGCTAATTGGGGCTAGGTTGTGGCCCTTGGGTAGCCTCTTTCACACACAGGAAAAGAAAGTGATTGCATGGGATTTTTTTGACAAATCTATCCCTAAATCTAGTTGGATGCAGTTGGGTAAGAAATTATTAGAAAGATATTGGATGTGTCAACCCAAGGAAAAAATTAATTTGAGTGTCGGCAAAGTAAAGTAGACAAAAAAAAGTAGTATGCCCAAAGTCCAATTCAAAAATGGAATATTTTTTATATGAACACAAGAAAGTATGTTCAAAATATTTTGAAGTAACAATATAAAACCATAGGGCCCAACATTTAGTTTATGGGAAGTTGGATACAAAGTTTGAACAATTTTGATATCATAAAAGTAGGTTGAAAGTAAATATGAAACTAATTGAGTCAAAATGGTGTTCAAACCTACTTCATATTAAAAATTTGATATATTATGATTATAACATTCATAATTTGATAATACACAAGTATTTTTTAGGGCTCCACGAAGTTGAAATTTTAAAAAATCAATATTTCATCTACATGTAACCCATTTTGTAAGATTGGACATTTAGTGCAAGTAAAAATATTTATAAAAATTCTACTTAATTCTACTTTCAAGATGGGGTTTTTCAACATTTTAAACATAAAATGAAAGAGTATCATCATATTAATTATTGTACAAAAAACATTTCTACTTTCAATGCATTAAAATTTTGTCATGGCTACATGTAATTATTTTTTACAATGAGTAGTGAGTTGTCTACTTTACCTTGCATGCACTCATTTCTTTCAATATTTACCATCTAGATCAATTTAAAATTTTAAAAACACCATTTTTGGCTTATCATGCATTTAGAGGTTAGGTGCATTTTTTCTCATCTAATGTAAAATCAAGCAATATCATCATTTTTGGGTTGAATTTGTCATCTAGAGATTCTACCAACTAGTTCACACAACCATTATTATTTTTAGATTTGATTCAACATCAAGTTTTCCTTTACTTGTTTCAATTAAATGGTATGTCTTTATTGGTGTCAAATAGTGTTGGTTAGTTATATATAAAAAATTGGTTATGCATTTAAATAGTAGCTGGATGTGTATATTCATCCATATCCAAAAAAAATTAATTTTTTCATATTTGACTTTATGCAATTAGGTGTGATCATAGTCAAATGAACTAAAAACCATGTTGGACGAGTGAAAAACTATCAATTTCATCAAACATATTATGTAATGCCATTTTAATATCATGTTCATCAAGGAAATTTGTGTTAAATGATTTTTATGAGTGTTGAAGAATCTTTTTAAAATAATTTAATTTAATACATTGATTTTTGGTTTTGGTAAAGGACTTTTGAACTTAAAGATCAAATAATCAATTTTATAAAGCACTAGGATAAGGAATTTTTTAATAAATAAATTCTGATGGGAATTTATTTGAAATGATGATAACCTACTATCCACATATGAAAAACACTCTTAATTTTTAAATTGTGGTACTTGAAAGTTTTAGAAATTCGAAATATAATTTCAAAATTTTTTAATTTCAAAAGTCATTTGTTAAATGTAAATGGTTCATAATGTGTATGACATATGAACAAAGTTGTGGCTTATGATAAAAAAATTGAAGCTTAAAGTAGTTATTTTAACATGATTTGAAATTATGACCATTGTTGAAAACAAAACATAGAATTTGGCATATAATTTTGAATATGATTATCTAAAAGTGACAATTTTAAAAATCATGTAATTTAGTGGGGGAATTATAAATATTTTAAAAAACATGTTGCAAAAAAAATCTTTCAATTTTTATTTATTTATGATAAAGTCAAAATGTCCATAAAAGGCCCATTTGTGGTTGATTTTGTTGTCATTGTTGGTTCATTTGATTGTAATTGCACCTGATCATTAGATGCCCTTGTATGTACAATCTTTGTATGTAATTGTATTTGGCCATTATGTTAAATTTTTTTTGATATCCAACCCATTAGGCTTTTGAAAGTGTCAAATATGCATTTTATTTAGGGTTTAGGGAGAATTCATGATAATTTCCTTTTGGCACTTTGCTCCACATCTTTACACTTTGTTTTAAGTTGATTACAACACCAAGGCTTCATATATCATACATTTTTGCTTCTAAGTTTTTTTGCAACAATGGGTCCTTTTTGTTTTAAGATTTGCGAAAATTGAACACTTCATTTCTTGCTATTCAAAGTTTCATAAGAAAATTAAGGTGCACATTACACTTTTAATTAAGTAAGTTTTTGGTCCAAAATTTAAAAGTCCTTTGGTTTTTGTTGTTGTTGTGTTTTGCATCCAGGTTCTTTCTTTATTGTATACAAGGTTTTGTTGCTTAGTGAATTGACAAAATTTTGTAACATCATTGTTCAATGAATCAATATAGTTTTGTAGCGAAGGTAAACTCTTTATCACTTTGTTCGTTTTTGTTTATGGGAGTTTCAAAAGTTCCTTGAATGTTTGTTTTAGTGTCTTATGTCTTTTTTTTTTGGTATTTACGTTTTTCTATGTTCAATGGTTGAAAAGTAGGAATGTTGTTCATTGAGAGTGCGGGTGGAATTGATGAAGATGTTCTATCAATTGCCCCCAATTAAATGTGCTTTTCATCAATTTCAAATGTTGATGTTTTGCAACTTATGGCTATAGAAGGACAAGTTATAACTTGGATACTTCATAGTTGTATGTTCATTTGTTGGGGACTTTTTGTTGTCAACAATAGGTTGCCTATGGATTTGGTGAAACTACATTGAGTGTTGTGATGCATAATTTGCAAATGTGAACAAACATTTGGTGATGATCCAAAGATATATATTTTGCAAAGTTTTAATTAAATAAAAAAATTTAATGATATAACTCCCATGAATATTCATGTGCAAATTGCACATCCAAAAATTATTTGTTTAAAAAAACAAAAATTATACCTTAGAATTTAACCCTTGTGTAGCTCAACCCAAAACCAAACTTTAACATGTGTACTAGCAAAAGACCAACCTTAAACCCTAAACCAAACCCTAGAATTCAACCCAACCAAAAATTAATATTATTTAATTGTGGTGAAACAACAAATCAAGGAGAAGGTGATGTCACATGGTGGTGTTGATACTTTTGCTTTGGTTATCAATTTCTTGAATGTAACCTAAGTGCCCATGCATATTACTATGGGTTATTATGGGGTTGTTTAAAGTGAACAATAGAACCAGGTGGTCCATGGTTATATACAATAGTCCAAGCAACCATGATTTTACATTCCATCATTGATTGTGAACCTTTGAAGATTTTTGGGGTTTATGAAGGTACATGTTTTAGGCATGTGATGTTTAAGGCTTATTAATATGATACAAATGATGACAAAATTTCAATTAGGTTGAAAAATGTGAGTGAAAAAATCTTAGGTTGGTTTATAAAAAACCATTACCTAGACCAAAAAGTCTGGGAAAGGGAGGCAAAAATGGCAATATATATTTTTTGGGAAATGGGATGCAACATTGAAAACCATATTTGCCAAGAAGGTCATTAATATGTTTGAAGAAACTCTTGAGTTTGAGGACACTATAATTATTTGTTATGGCAAGTAGAAATTTATACAAGAAAGGGTATCTAAAGCCCAAATGTGGGCTATTGTTGAGGTATTCACATTTACCTTTAATCATGTTGTATTGTATGTGTGGTGAATCAATTAGGGGCCATTGGTTGTTGTTAGATGCCTTTGCAACAACTATTACAATTACTATAAACATGGAAGTTGAGCTCTTATAACTTTCTAGTGGGCTTGAAATTTTTGACCCTTTTGAAGCTAAAATCCCTCTTTTACACATAAATATACAGTTGGAAGTTAAATGTGGAAAAGTTTTTTGATGCATGGTATGCTTACAACATAATGGCCATCATGTTGGATCCATGACTCAAGGTTTTGCACATTGTGAAAAACTTGGTGGAATGCATGTATGTAATTCAATTGACATTTGAATATGATGTGAAGTCTATTGTCATTCCATTTCTAATGGTGTGCTTTGATTAGTTGAACCTTAACATTGGAATGAATTTGTTGAAGTATCAATTGATGTTGTGAAATTAGATTTTGAAGAAAATATATTTAGTGTGGGGCCCTTAATTGAAAAAATTCTTGAGCACTAATCATTGAAGAATTATATTTGTTTAGGAGAGTTTCTATTCCATCATCTACATGTGCAGATCCACTAACTTGGTGGAACATCTATGAAGGTTAGTTGCTAAATGTGAGTTTATTTACAAAACAAATTCTTGGAATCCCAAGCATGGATCAAGTTATTATTATGGTGAAAAATTGGCTTAACAACCTACATGCCAATTGCAAGCCAATTCAAACTTAAAACAATACTTTTTGCCAAAGGAAAATTATGACTTGATAGAAAAACATAACTTTTTTGAAGAATTGCAACTTAACAATGATTAATTTTGTGGGGTGTGGTTGGGGTAGGGAACTTGTGCTATAATTGGGCAGAGTTCTTCATAGTATTAAGGAACAATTTCTCCACAAGTTACTTTGCTTTGGATTTTGTTTATGTTGGTTTTGTTATGGGAGGTTAGGTTGTACTCTTATAAGTTTGTTTTTGTAAGCAACATAATTAAAAATTTGATATGCATATCTTTTATGCATATATGTCATGTTTTGAAAATTGAAAACCGGTATCTTCATAGTCAGCAAAGGAATTTTTCAAAAAATGAATGTGTAACTAACTAATGCAGTGGATTGAATTTTAGTTGGATTGATACATATGCTAACTTTTAATTTTTTTGAAATATACTTTATTGATATCCATAGGATAGGTCTTAAAAAAAAATAACGGACCAACACTGGTGCCAACTAAAGGAAGGCACAAAGAATTCATGTGTTACAGTGTCATTACAAACCAATTCAAATGTGCACGACCCTAATGTACTTCCCACCTCTATTGTCAATCTTGTCACCAAAAAATGTAAAATCAATTGGAGCGCCTTATCTCCAAATCCAGAATCATTCTATGGTTTTGAATCAACAAAAGGTTTTTGGGGGCACTCGTTTCCCCATGCAATCTTTTCATTGTGTCAAGTGAATTATTATTTTTCTAATTAAGACGTGCATGGGGAGGGGGTGCGGATGGTTGCGCCGCAAGCAAGCAAGAAAGAGACCCAAAAAAGTGTGGATAGATCCACAGTTCTTAGAGTAGAGAGGATAGTCAAAAGGGGTAAGGTTTTGCCAACAACCTTTAGGTCCTCGGGGACATAAACCACAGGGGTTTCGCCAGATTGGCGGAACTGGTGGGCCAAATTCAACCGACCATTTTCTGCCAGGGACCCACCATTATTTGTCCTACCCAACTGGCTGGCCGCCCGGGCAATCCTTGGGTAGCTGCTGTACTGTGGAATCCTATGCTAAGCCATTTCCATAAAAGGAAAAAAGTGGTTTGGGTTTTGGGGCTGGGGAGGACCCACAACTATTTTTGTTGGCCTTGCCTTGGTAGGCAAGGATACTGTGTTTAGATTCACTATAGAGTATAGTTGCTAAAGGGATTTTGACCCCTAGGTAATAGGTTTATTTTTATATCAGGATTTTTGAAAGATGATATTTTGGCTTGTGTTGAAACTTGAGATTAGTTATAAGAGTTATAATATCTTGAAGGATTTTGGTTTCTTTTAGAGGAGTTTTAGAAGATTATATTTTTGCATGGTGAAATATTTGAGTTTCCATAATTCTTCTTTTGCCATAGGATACATTTCAATGTAAATGGCAAGGCTACAGTATGACTGACCCCTTGTTAAGCATTTGTATTGGGTCCAAGTTCCACATGAGTGGAATTTTCGAATTTTCTCTAAAACCGGGGTTGGGTGGTTTTCATCAATAGGGGAAGTTGGCCTTGAGAAGTGTAGTACTAAATAACTTGTTTATTTTGGTTGTGCAGTTTGGTGATAATAAATCCCAGCTTATTGGTAGATTGATTTGCTTTGTCTTGGCTTCTTGCCACAAGAGGCCAAAAGGTCATTCCAGTTTCTTCGCTTCACACTCTGTGTCAGGGTAGAGCCATAGCCGTCTAGTGACCAATGATCCTAAATTCTTCAATAGGGCTGTCTTTTGCAGGTGGGTGGCATAAGAGTCCAAAGCAAATCATGGCTTGCTATTTTAAAATAGTCTCAACCTCCCCACCCCACACTTTTCAGCCTTTTTAGTCCTCTTCAGTGAAGGGGGACCCTTGTAGGGAGTTTTACAAGTTAAGGCGACCGAAGTGCAATACTGGGGACCACAGTGAACTAGCACCCACCAGGGCACCACAAAGGATGGATGGTAAGTGGTCACAAAACAGTTTTCTGTTCGGTTCCAGTTCCCTAGCTAGCTAACCATGTTGGTTAGCTCAATGCTGTTTTTTTACTACCTACCTACTAACGACCCACAAGTAGTTTGTTAATAGGTAGATAGTAAAAACAGCCTTTATATATGTATAAACCATCTATTTACCTAGTAATTACCTTTTTTTACCTATATATCTATATATGAGACCTATTTTTCATAGATTTTTTAACATATCATTATGATATATAAAAGATTGATGGTAGAAACCATCACAAGGGATAAAAAAGGGAAGGCCAAAGAAAGGCCAAAAGATGTACAACACATGAACCAAAAAGAGAGAGAGAAAGCTAGTCCTTTTCGTGGTATGAAACTATTTCATTCATGGCCCTTCTAATGTCACTTGCATGCAAATCATGAGATTTAATAGTAATGGGAGGTTTAAAACAATCATCACCTACCAACACAATATTCCTCTCTATGACAAAGGCTAAAGCATGTTAAAAGGCAATATTAAAACATTGCTTGAAAAATTGAATGCAAAAAGATAATGATAAATGATTTTTTAATTGTTTATTGTGGAAAAGACGAGCACACTCTTTAATAAAATGATCCATATCGCGCTTGGGTGTGTTGTGCACCTCCATGGTCATCGAAATAAAGTGGTGCCCCTCATGAAGCCCTCTATATTTGTGGATTTTAACAATGATTTTAATTGTTACACCAACTAGTCGACTAATGACATTTGAAGCCACTATTTATTGTGTTGGGTCAATAATTATCATAAAAACCTAATCTTTTTGGGTCATGTAAAGATTAGTTTGTAATGAAATTCATGACATAAGGGTGTAACACCACTCTCTCCATATAACATGCACACTTTCTCAAGTGAAGGCATACATGATGTTTTGAATGACGTCATGTGTGACTATTCGTTAACCTCCAAACGGACAACAAACTAAGTGTGATCCAAATGCATTCAACCCATGTTCACACTCACATGTGAAAAGACTAAATGTCAAGGGTTGAATCAAACCAAAACAAAAATGTAATGTTAAAATGAAAATAGAATGTGCAATACAAAACGAACGAAAAAAAAAAACTTACATAATTGGTTGCCAAGGTGAAACCAAATATTAACTCAGTTGAGGTTTATCCACAACTGAGTAATAATGGAAATCCAGTGGACGGTGGGTGCCTGTTCACTCCCATCCATGAAACAGAAATGGAACAGAAATTCCAGATGGCTGAGACAAGTGTTTGAACTCACTGAACTTGGTTTAGATTTACAAAAACCTAAAGGTCCCAAGCTGTTACCCTGCATTAATCACTGGCATGATTTTTTGTTTTTCATTTTTTCCATGATATGCCATGGATACCTGGCACCAATGGGTATGACAGGGAAAATTGAAAAGAAAAAGGCAGGACATTTAGAAAAAAGCAAATTGCCCATGGGAGCATGCATGCGTTTTGTTTTTCAAAATGCCCTGCTGTTTATGGAGGGCAGATTAAGCTTGATAACATGCCCCCTCCAGATACATGCAAAGTTCTGCTTTATGGTGGTGAGGGGAAGGTCCTTGAACTTTGCCATTGTTAAACTGAAAAAATTCTTAGAAGCAACACTTTTCTTATTATGAAATGGAAAAACAATTGCAGAAAGGCAGAAACAAAGAAAAAGTGTCTCTGTAGTGGAAAAAAACGCAAGAGTCATGTGGGTTTTGTTTTCTCTTCTTTAGAGATTATAGTCTAGGTCCTTTTTCCTCCTTCAGGCATATAGCTTGTGGGTACCTAACCAGCTCTAGGGGCTGAAATGATGACGTGTCATTTCCTGATTGGAGCTTCACGCATGGCATATGATACTTTCACGCTGTGTATGGATGAAAAGTGATGAAAAGTGTCTATCTTGGGCTGTGTATGGACAAAGAACAATCTGCATCCACCTGCTGGGCAGGTTACTGATGTAAAGTGCATTGGTTATGTCTGGTAACTGGCAAGAGGGGACTGGTTACCTGGTGCAAAGTTAGTGTTTGCCCTAGTTAGGATTAGGAGCAAGTAGCTGATGTTCCCCAAAAAGAGTGAAAATTTGTATTTCTTTTATGAGGTTCATAGTAGCCTAGATGTCAAGAAACGTTCACTAGATGTCACAGCCTCATAAATTAGATCCAGTACAACGGGGGCCACCTTACCATTAAGTAGTTTCTCCAGTACCTACCAAAAAGTGAATTGCCACTGTGTTACCACTTGCTACTTAGGAACTACAACTAGGCTAGTAGCGCTCTGCAAGCCTACTAGCCTTTTCTTTAAAGGGCATAGGAAACCTATTACCTACCGGACCTATACGTGTGATAAAAATGCATGTAGTGAAAAGCCAATTTCTGATGATAGGCTTGAGAATTTGGGCGGTTCAGCAGAATCCTGCTCTTAGAGCATCCCCACCAGTGCTTAGTATGTGATCCTGCAAAATATTTCTCACATCCAAGTTCAGTTATTCACTTTTTTTTGCAACCCACCCATAAAACTGCAACTGGGACTGCAGATATGTGGGAACTACTACTAGAAAATCACCTGGACCAATCACTATGTTTGGCCAATCAAAAACAGGGGGCAGCTGTCAAATCATATTTATTACACTCTTCTCTAGCAATTGCACACCTTTGCTGCGCCTTTTATCAGCCTCGGCAAACTGAGCAGACATGCAAGGGCAAAACCATTTTCCTGAGTTAAACCGGTATGTTTTCACTTTTCATTTTTTGATTTTAATGTGGAGTGGCACATACTAAGCACCGGTGGGGATGCTCTTAAGTATATGAAATTATGACCGGCTGACATCAACTCCAGCTTTCAGACCTTATTATTACAGTAGCATGTGAGAGGACACAGTCCAAAGCCACAGCCAACAAATCTGAATAATTGTTAATTAGCGTTGGAACTTGTAACGAAATGTAAGTCTTAAGTCTTAACCAGTGTAGGCCGGTTATTGAGTTTGACAAGAACTATCTCAAGTTCCCTAAACTATTATCAGGTCCAAGTTTAGATTTTTTCCTTAAAAAGTGGAAGATCCTCCAGATCCAAGTTTAGGGAATATTTTTCAAAATTAAAACTCCTAGGTTAGGAGGTCAGGTCTAGTTTTTTCCATTGTCAATTCTTTGGGTTGATGGCTCTAAGTTTTATGAGACCTGTCAATTCCAAGTTGAAGGTGAGGTCAATTTTTAATCCTTATTTTGGACGGTTCTGAAGCTCAATTCAAGGCTAGTTTCAGGTTTTTACTTACTCAGAAGAACATTGAAGTTGCAATCTGCGTACAACCTCACTAGTTTTGTGAATCAAGAAACAGAATAAACAAGCTAAATGGGGGGCCTGCTTATGCAAATTGTATCTTAGGTAAGATTATTTTGAAAATTTGTTATTTCTAGGTTATTATTTGGTGTTAAAATAAAGTAAAGTAGGAGAAAGAAGCTTTTTGTAGTCTCTTTGAACTCCAAAGGCAAAGGAGTAAGAAAGAAGAATCACAAAGCATATCCAAATCACAAACTGATTTTTCCAAAAGAAATCAACCCTTCCACTTCCAAACTTCATATTTACCTCAAATTTGGACTGTCTTTTAAGTTATTTAAAAAACTATGGGTGCACCAAGAGGACATAACTTTTTGAAATCCAATGGCAAAGGAGCAATGAAGAAAAATCATGAAAAAGACGAGTTTGTCCAAATCACAATGTGTTTGACATCTCCACCCATAGTGCCACACCCCTTATGGACCTCTAACAATGTTTTTACCACGTTCAACATACAATGTTAATTATTCCCCATACTCATCCTTGAACATGAAAAAGTGGACATCAAAACTTTGGAGACTATTGAAATGTCATTACCTAGGCCAATCATTAAGGCTAGCCAATAAAAATCCATCATTTTCTTTTTATTGGCTATGTTGGAGAACATTGTATCCTAGGTATAATTATAGGTTAAGCTTGAATTTCAAACTATTTTGACTCCTATTTCAATAAAAGAAAATTTGTTCATTTCGATCATATGTTTGCAACTAGTGTCCAAATCAATTCATTTTGCAACTACATTTGTAGCAATTCAACATGTCAACATAGTTGCAAATGTTCATACTTGCATATGCAACTACAATTTATGACTGGCACAAATTTAGATGAAAATATTGATGAAAAGTGAACCTATATCATTCATTATTGGTGGCATTAATTGATGGTTGACAACCAATTTTTTTTATGATTATACATAAATGACTAGATGACACATGACATCCTTGCTATTGCAATTCAAATTGTACAAGTTCATTAATTGGTTAGTAGGTAGCTAGGATAGAATGAGTTATTATGATTTAATAAGTAGGTTAATTTAAATTAAGTAGCTTAAGTAGGTTAGGCTAAAGAGGGCTAGTAGTTTACCTAACCAAAGTAGGTTTTAGCAAGCTAGGTAGGGTAGGGTAGGCACCTATTATCTACCTACCAATTTTTAACCTAGGTGGATAATACAGACATAATCCATCTATTTCCCTACCTATTTATTTACTTACAACCTACTTACAACCTACCTACATATTATGTATTTTCTTAACTACCCACATAACTAATGTATGTAACAAGATGTGAAATAAATAAATTAGCAAAATTTATCACCTTATATTGGTGTGATGAATAGTTAAGGACTTAGTTTATCTTTATGGAAAGGAAGGTCCAAGTTTAATGAAAGGTAAAATCATGGTTAGGTGGTTCATTTTTGACATTTTGAAAAGTTCACATTTTACATTAATTAAAATTCTTGCAATTATAATTATCAAAATATAAATCCTGTAATTATCCCTCATGTTTTTGGTTTTAAATATTGGTAAGCCACCTTACAAATATCCCTAGACATGTGATTAGTTAAAAAGTCCATGTGAAAGTTTGAAAATTTCTTGTGGTAGGAATGTTTCAATTCATCTTACTCTTAAATTTTTCATTTGATGGTGGCCTATTTTTAAAATTTTATTTTGACACTATTATGATTCACTTTTAACTTCAAATTTTTCATAATATTTTTTATGTGATAGATTAAATGTAATTATTTCAAAAGTTCATAATGAATCCATTATTGTTTTACAACTCATGCATAATTTTTAATATGATTCTAATTGAAGCTTTTTGCAACATGGATAATTAGAAAATTGACAATGTTAATGTTGAATATTATGGCAAGTTCACATTTTAAATTCATATGTAATTGAAAAAAATTACAATTACTATAATCTTGTCACAACCTACTTGGAAAGAGTGTGAGGATGAAACTCACACTCCCAAAATTGGGATTTGGGAGTTCTCCGGGACTCTCGAAACTTTAGAGTTCAATTGCAGGGGTCAAAACACCTCACATTAGGGTGTTTTTTATATCATTGAAAAGTTAGCGAAGTGTAGATGTCGAAAATGGGCTTGCATGGGCCATTTGGACATCTGAAGCACAAGTTATGGCAAAAAGAAGGGCTGGGAGTCAAACTGCCAATTTGACTCCCAACCACTAAAAGTTGGGAATTGTTTCGACCCCAGTGCATGCAGGTGGAGTGCAACACACCTTTGGAAAGCTCTCAACGAGAGCTACAAGTTTGCTTCAGACCTCATCCCAATCGGAGGTCTAAGTAAAAAATTATGACCTCACAAAGTCCTAGGAGTCCAAACCAGGACAGTTTCAGGACTCTTCCTTGGGAGTCCCGAGACAAAAAACCATTCAGATGTGGGTGTTGTGGAGGGGCACAAAGTATATTATATGGGGAAGGTGGTGGCTTCCCCCGAGTCCGGGTCGTGGTGAGTTAAGTGAGTCCAGAGTTGCCCGTGGCTTGTCTTAGCACCAAGAGTGCTCCAGAAAGTGAACTATTCAACTTGTTGGTTGGTTTGATGCAGGTTCGAGTAAGTGAATAACTTGTCACTTTTCCTAGTCCCATCCTAGAGCTTCAACACACCCCTCTACCCTTTTTAATGCTAAGAGTTGGGAGCGTGCCCCAAGTTCTTCACAATTCCATTATTTGAGTAATTTAGACCCACCTTGGGTTTAACTAGGGACTTGGGAGCGCGTCAAATCCAATTTGTCCACTTAATTATGCTTTCACTCTAAAGTAAGTTAGGTAAATTTGCTTATTAAGTTAGGTTAAATTAAGTTAGGGTTTACACTTATTATATACTTATTTATTATGTCATTTAAGTAGGTAAGTAAATAATTAAGTACCTAATAGATTAAGTTTGTAAAGTAGATTAGTCTAGGTAGTTAGGTTAGATTAAGTAGGCTAGGTAAGCAACGGTACAAATTTATAACCTATCCATCTATTGATCTTATTTGACATCATGCAATTATCCATAAAGTAATCATAAAATGAAGTTCCACGCCATATTCAAATGTCATATTCATCTTCATTCATGGTAATGGATAAGAAAATGAATTGTAATTGCAAAGGTTCAATGTGATTATTAATGTGACTTCCATGCCACATGGTGTTTTTCAATATAAGGCAAACCCATCTTTGGGTGGTACTATTAGGAACCACATCAAGAAATGGTGAAGGAGCCAAAATTGACCAAATCATTTTCTTGGGCCTTTTTTTAAAAATGTTTTCACAACAATATTTTGTTTTTTTTCAAGCTTATTTCTTGCATGCACTAATATATGGGTTGGAGTTTTTTGTGGAATTAAAAAAAAATTACTGAAAACTCGTATTCCTAATAAAAATGACCCTTTCAAGAATTAGGTTCCTTAACTTTGAAAATAAAAAATAAATTCATACTTACTCAATTAATTTCTTAATAATTTTTTAAAAAAATAATCTTATAAATTTCTTTTAAGAAAATTATCAAGAAAATTCCCAAAACATGTTTCAAATATGTGTTCTTAACCAAAAAGTTCAAGGAAAGAAACCATCATTACATTCTTGAAACTTTTTCTAAATGCAATGATTAAAAACACCAAAATACAAAATATTATTGATATTATTAGATTTTTGAAATCTCTGGGACCCAATAAATGTACTCATAAAAACAATTAATGAGAATCATTATTCAAATGTTTCCTATGATTTTTAGAAAATTGATGGGCCTAATGAAATTAGGGCATGATGTTCATAATGGTACCACTAAAAGATGGGTTTGCCTTGTAATTAATTGTATGATGACACTTATCCAAGATGACAAACATTTTATAATTGTAAATTTTTGTTACAACTAAAATTCAATTATAAATTGAATAATTAATTTTTAACTTTTTTATTGATTTCATCCAAAATATAGCATAAAGGCCATTTTATTATTTTGGGTGAAGATGTTCATGTAATGTAATGTACTTATTTTTTGAAGTGCCATTGTTGAGCTTAAAGTTAAAGTTCATCATTTGCCATGAGCTTAAAACCCTTGCCTTAAAATTTCAATATTAGTTGTTTTGTAAAACAATAATAAATTAATAATGACACACATTATAACAAGTGGCTGAGGAAGTTATGATTTTTTATGTGTCTTGTTTTTGCCATCCACACTGGTTAATAAGGCCATCCTAAATATGAATAGGTTCTAAGTACTAATAAACCACATGAATTATTTCTTTAAAATGTGTGAGCCACAACAACATTTCCTAGTTTTGTACATAACAATGCACTCACATGGTGTTTTTAGTACACTTAAAACATTAAAAATAAATTGCCAAATATGTAGAGATTGAAAAATCAAAGGTTTTTGCATTTGAGAGTTCATGTAATTTGTTTAATGATGCACATTACAAATTGTTATTCATGGTTGAATTGCTGGGTGTTTACTATTTAGATTTAAAAGTAAGGAACGATGAAGTTTCAATTTTTGGTGAAGATTTATTATGTTGGTAATCATGTTATCTTTTGCTTCCATGACCATGGTCACTTTGCATAATTAACCTTGTTGAATTTTAAAACTATTGCAATAGGGTTAGGTAAAATTTGTCTTTGAATTTTTTTAAACAAGTTGCTTGTTTGTGTAGGTTCACCATATGCTCTAATGAACAAGACCAATTTGGTCAAGGTTTGATGCCCTCACAATGTGATTGATTGTTCATAATTTGAGATGAAACAACTTTTAATTCATCCATATACTTCAATAAAATAAGGCCACTTGATTAATAAAAAGTTATTTATAATTCATTTGACACACCTCAGGTTTGTCAAATGGCATTACTAGTAAAAAATTGCTTCAATTTTCAGTTTTGTAGGAAAATGTAATCATAAAACATGATTTTTAATTTTTGGGAAAAAAAGGTGCGAAAGTTTTAGAATAATATTAAGTCGATCTTTTCAAATTGAGTTCATAAACATATCAAACTTCACAAACTAAACATGAAGGTGATTAGTGCATTTAAAAATTCAAAAAGTGCACATTTGAACCATCGACTAATTAAAATTCACAAGATTCACCATGGCCTAAACTTGGGATAAATCACCATTGTCTTTTTAAAATAATAAAAACATGGGATTCTTGATTTTTGTCAAGTTATGAGACCCAGATGATCAAAGTTCATACCTTCCTTGGTTGTTATCTATATTCAAATCTATAAATGTCTATCTTGTGTCCTTTGAAAAGAACTTTTCAACATCATATCAAATCCCTCAATTGATATTGCTTCAATTCCTCAAAATGTCATTCAAGTGATCAAGAATCATTATAATAGTTTGACTCATGACTTCTCAAATGGTCATAACTTATGTTATAAATATTGATTTTGTGATTGCAACCTTACTTTATTGTATTAACTTTCAAGACTTTTTCAAGAATTTAAAAAGAGTTTAATTTGAAAAAGGTTTGATTCCCATACCTTGATCAAGGACACCCAAGGTCTTCCAACTTAAGAAGTGGGAGTGAACTTGAGAGCCTTGAAGGCTCCTTCCTTGCACCCCCGCACATTTGTCATTCACCCAAGGTATCTATTCATAGCCTTGCCTTGCGCTATTCTTGGCTCATTTAGTTTGTGTTGCCTATACCTTGATCATGAGCCCAAAGCAAGATTAAAAGATCCATAGTTGCCCATGCAACTCCTAAAATTGAAGGTACTTCATTAATTCCAACCTAAACAAAAATGGATAATGGCTTTTGGTTTTTTTACAAGCAAAGTTAATGCCTTGACCTTATCCTTTTAAGATTAAATGGGTGGATGGCTTGGTTAGGTTAATGGAAGAAGTAGGTTGGCTAGATTAGGATAAGGATGGATGCCTTATCCTAGTCTAGTTGGGCCAATCCTACTAGATAAGAAGGTCTAGATAAAAGGGGAGGGGGGGGGGGAGGGTGAACTTCCTAGAAACTTCTAACAATTAGGGTTAGGTCAAGAAAGTGAGGATGGCATCTCTATGGAGTTGTGAAGAAAGAAAGGGTTGTTGCTAATCTCCTTTCCTTCTTCCTAAGTGTGTGGGACACGAAAGAGTGTGAAAAGGAAGGAATGATGATGATGTTTGTAAGGATAGGGGGTGGTGTTGTGGGCATCATGAAAAGTTGAGAGAGGTGGGAAAGGAAGGAGGCTAGATTATCATGAAGAAACAAGTTTTTCAAGATGTAATTCAATCAACATACATCTTGGGAATTAGAGGCAAGATCCTCAAGTGGTGGGGTGGTGGTTGCTTAAAGGGAGGTGCTCATTTTGTATGATGACTAAAGGCGAGTGGAAGGGGGAAGAGGAAAGGTACTGAACCTATTACTTGAGTAAGGAAATAGGTATTAAAAAGGAGGAGATACTTCTATTTTTGGGGTTGTTGTGGTTGGTGTAGGAGGAGAATATAGGGGTTGCATCCATTAAAAGAAATGTTGTCCATTTTGACCATATTTTTGTGATACTATGTAATTAATGTCTAAATCAACTCCTTGTACAACTAGTAGTGCATTAGTCTTATGTGTCCATGTAGTTACAATTTGTTGTAGTCACATATGCAACTATAGGAAGGGTTGAACCAAATTATAGTTGTAGATGCGACTACAACTTATAATTGATATGATTTTCATTGAAAATGTAAATGAAAAGTGAACAATGTCATCCAATTTTGATTACATTCATCAATGGATGATGATGTACTTGTTTTTGTAATTACAAATGAAAGGTTTTTCAACTGCAATAATATATTCTACCACATGAACAAAGAAACATAAACCACATATGGCAAACTTTGCTATTTCAATTGGACTATTATCCCTTCAATGTACCCATCCATGGGTCTTCCATGATATAATGTTTGCTACGAAAGGCTATTATAACTTAGTTGGTAAACTAAGTAGCTAAGTTTAATAAGTTACGTTAAACTAAATAGGCCTATGTACATTGGTAGTCTAGCCTAGCTTGCATACTTAATTAATTGGCCTAAGTTATTTATAGGTAATAGTAGGTTAGTTTATTAGGTGTAGTTAATAGGCTAGGTTATGAAGGTTAGACCTAGTTAGGCTAGGTAATCTAAGTAGGTAGTTGGTAGGTGAAGTCATTAAATAAGTGGTAAATTAGGTAGTAAATAGTAAGCAGGGTACGTAGTAAGTAGGTAAGTTATAAATTAAGCAAGAGGTATTTTATTTTGTGGATATGTCATAATGTTTTTGTATTAATTGATTAATTAATTAACTATGTTAAAAAATTAAGTTATTAAATGTAGGCTAGGATATCAATTTATTAGGTAGGTTAAGTAGTAGATAGTAAGTATGTAGCTTAGGTAGTATGTGATAAGTAGGATAGGTAGTAAGAAGTAATATGTAGGTTAAGTAATTAATTTATTAAATGTAGGTTAGGTAATAGATAGTAAGTATGTAACCAAGGTAATATGTAGTAAATACGATAGGTAGTAAATAGTTAATGAAAATAATAAATATTTTATTGTGTGGATATATGATAATGTTTTTGTATGGAACAAAGGATGTGATAATGTTATAGTGTTTCCCTTTCATTATAATTGTCCCATGTCTTTTGTCTACAACTTCAAACTTGTAAAACATATAGGTAGGTGAAGGAATGATATGCACTATAAACATAGTGCATGTGCCATATGGGATGAATCAATCAAGAAGCTTATCCCCAACAAAATAAATAGGATCCTACCTACCTATTTAGCGTATGTTAACCAGCCTATTCTACCCTAGCTTAGAATAGGTTGCCTATTATAGTTTAACCTAGGATAAATTATAATTAATTAATTAAAATAATTAATTACTATAATTATAATATTGAATTATTGTAACTATAATATTTAATTACTTTAAGGTGAAAGCACGGTAAAGTGTACAACTAAAAATACTTGCCAATCTACTTGTCAAGTGAATAAAAAATAAGATCAAAACCCATCACAAAATTGTTATACATTCAATCTTTTTAGCTAAATGATAAATAACAAGATACTTTTTCATTATTGTGGATTAATTTTTTAATTTTACATTGTAAAGTAGGTTTCAAGTAGACTTTTCTAAATGCAAGTGGCTTTTAAAACTTACTTTCTACAGTGTAACATTTGATTCAAGTATGTGTCAAGTATATTCTACCAAAGAGAAAATAGATTTTTTTTTGGTGAGGCCCTTGAATATACAATGATCTTTATGCTATAATTTCATACATGTATATTTCATTAAATTTTCTAATGAAAAAGTAGGTTTGAACACCATATTGACCAATCAATTTCAAACCTACTTATTCCTTACTTTTATTATTCCAAAGTTTTTGAAATTTTGTAGTTGATTTACAATAAACCCAATTGAGGGCTCAATAGTTTCAAAATGAAATTTAAGTAAAATTTGAATGTACTTTCGT
>Ga0116227_10008094_pt1 | contig 20057 bp, 18 predicted proteins | sample S1TSphgellanicum_FD_89693 | JGI IMG/M metagenome (GOLD analysis project Ga0116227, IMG submission 89693) | Host-associated microbial communities from peat moss isolated from Minnesota, USA - S1T2_Fb - Sphagnum magellanicum MG | ecosystem: Host-associated > Plants > Peat moss > Unclassified...
AGCCCGGGAGTCACATCACATATTCCCGGGAGTGCAAGAAAGTGCTAGGGAGTGTGAGGGAGTGAACACTCACACTCCCAAGGCAACTCCCACTTGGGGAGATGGAGTCTCGGTGGACTTCCGAAACTTCAGAGAGCGATTGCAGGGGTCAAAACTCAATGGATTGTTACGTTCTTTATATCATTAAAAAGCTCTTGAAGCGTAGATATCTAAAATGGGCTCACATTACTCATTTGGACATCTGAAACACAAGTTATGGCCAAAAGAAGGGTCGAGAGTCGAATTCCCGGGAGTCTGCCAGTTTTGACTCCCGACGACTAAAAGTCGGGAATCGACCCAAAATACTTGGCTTCAGAGAACGTGTGACATACCGTTGGAAAGGTCTCGATGAGACCTACAACTTTGCTTCAGATCGCATCGCGATCCGAGGTCTGCTCGCAAAGTTATGGGGATCCAAAGTCCCAGGAGTCCCATTTGGCGCGATTTCAGGACTCCCTTTCGGGAGTCCCGAGAAAAATAGCCATTTGGATGTAGCCTCCATGGAGAGCTGCAGAGTATACTATAAAGGGGGAAGTGGTTGGCTTCCCCAAGGGGGGAAGATGCTGGCTTCCCCACCAAAGGAGTGAGGTGGTGGCTTACTCCCAAGCCCGGAGTGTGTGTGTGTTTAAAATGAGTCCGAGTTCACCCATGGCTTGTCCCAACACCAAAAAGGTTCCATGATGAATTCTAAAGGGGAAGGTGATGGTTTCCCCAAGGTCCGGGCCGTGGCTCTTCCTAGCACCAAAGATGCTTCAACTTTGGACTAACCACTTGGAGTGGTTAATGGAGGGTCCGTGTGAGTGAGTCAAGCTTGTCCATTCTTCCTAGTCCCATCCCGGAGCTCCAACCCGCCCCTCTACCCCTCAAAGGGTTGTGAGCTAGGGAGCGTGCTCCGACTCCTCCTTTTCCGCTGCTTTCTACTTGGGCTCCCATTTGAGTCCCTTGAGGAGTTGGGGGTGCGACACACGGGCAACATGGACACACAAGACTCACCACGACCCGGACTTGGGGGAAGCCACCACCTTCCCCCTTATAGTATACCTATAGCTCTCCACGGAGGCTACATCCAAATGGTTTTTCTCTCCCGCCAGTTGGGACTCCCGCGACTTTGGAGCCCCATAACTTTGCGAGCAGACCTTTAATTGAGGTGTAGTCTAAAGCAAAATTGTAGCTCTCGTTGAGAGCTTTTCAACGATATGTGACATGCCCCCTGCAGCTAAGTAAATCGGGTCGATTCCCGACTTTTTGTGGTCGGGAGTCAAATTAACAATTTGACTCCCGGTCCTTCTTTTGGCCATAACTTACGTTTCATATCCAAATGAGCAATGCGAGCCCATTTTAGACATCTACGTTTCAAGAGCTTTCCAATGATATAAAGAATGCCACAAGCTATTGAGTTTTGACCCCTGTAATTGCTTTCTGATGTTTCGGGAGTCCACCGGGACTCCATCTCTCAAAGTGGGAGTTGCTTTGGGAGTGTGAGGTTCACTCCCTCATACTCCCTCACACTTTCTAACACTCCCAGGATTATGTGATGTGACTCCTGGGCTTCCTCTTGCCTTAACTCCCGGACTTCCTCTTAGCCCGTAACCTTATAACCCCTTTGCCTTAGTCGTGAGCCCAAAGCTAGGGTTGTGACAAAGCGTGCCTTGAGTCCTAGAAATTCCGCAATTTGAGTGACCTAGCCCCAACTTGAGGCTAACTTGGGACTTGGGAGCGCGTCACTTGATATCAGAGCTCTGGTTGAGTTCGGGTCACTTTTTGAAAGTTTCGAATGACACCCAAGAAGAATCAGAAGCAAGCTCAAGACACCATGTTAGAAGAACCCAACAAAGATTATGTAATCCCGTCAAAATCAATTGGGGAGGAGGAACAAAGGACCCGCGAGGACCAAGATGAACCCGAAAGTGAGGAGGAACAACAAAGCTCGATCCTATTCACCAAGGAACAATTGGAAGTCGTCCTCAAGATGAATAAGCCCAACTTTAGTGAGTTGGTTGTGGCCCTCAAAGGAGGATCATCCAAGGATGCGTGGTTCCAACCAGCCAAACCCAGGAACTTCAATTAACACACTCCCAAGCCCCTTGTTGAACGCACTTGAGGATCCAACTATATAGAGTTGTGAAAAGTTGAGACTTGAGGGTTGTTCCCAACTTTCAGCACTAAAAGGGGGTAGAGGGGCGTGCTAGAAGTCCCGAAATTAGACTAGGAAGAGAGACTAGATTATCAAGCTCCAATCTACATCCAAAACCAACCACAAAAGGGTTAGTTAGCATTCGGGAACACCTTTGGGTGTTGGGGACAAGCCACGGGCACTTTGACACACAAGACTCACCACGGCCCGGACTCAGGGGAAGCCACCACCTTCCCCCATATAGTATACTCTGCAGCTCTCCGCCAAGGCTACATCCAAATGGTTCTTTTTCCCGAGACTCCCAACTTGGAGTCCCGAAACTGTCTCGGGTTGGAGTTCCGGGATTTTGGACGTTCATAGCTCCTCGCCCCGAACTCGGATCGGGATGAGGTCTAAACCAAAGTTGTAGCTCTCATTGAGAGCTTTCTAACATCATGTTTCACTCCTTGAGGTGACGTCAGGAAGAGGTCGATTCCCAACTTTTAGTGGTTGGGAGTCAAATTGGCAATTTGACTCCCGACCTTTCTTTTGCCCATAACTTGAACGTCAAATGTCCAAATGGCCCATACGAGACCATTTTGGGCATTTACACTTCAAGGCCTTTCCAATGATATAAAAAACGCACCAATGCGAGGAAATTTGACCCTTCAAATCGTCTTCTGAGTTTTTGGGAGTCCCGGAGGACTCTGTTTTCACACTTTTGGGAGTGTGAATTGCATTCTCACACTTGGCCCCAAAGTGGGGTTGCGACACTCTCCCCCACTAGAAGAAAAGGTCAATCTTCTCATTGACATTTAGAATTTTCCTTCGCACAATTGCAATTGCTTTCTTTTTGGATCTTTGGCCATTTGTCGACTTTTGCGGCTTGGACCTCATCTCAAGCTAACTTAGGCGTCCCCAAGATTCCAACACTTTCTTGACAAGTCCAAGAGGGTCTTGTAGAAGACCCTTTTCTAATGCTTCGTCAAAAGAGGACTAAACTAGCCTAATTTGACGAAGGTCCTCATTTGGGAGGAACTTTTTCATTCTTCCCCTTATGCGGAACTTAAGTCAAGTCTACTCTTGACTTAAGCTAATTTGACATGACTCGTTTTCCCATCTCGCACCTTGGTCACAACAACCAAGCCTTAACAAAAAGGTTTGCTTATCAAGGTACGAGAAACAACACTTGGGTTTGCCAAACCCAAGTCCCAAACTACACTTAAAGTATGTGAGTGGGGTCATGATTTCTTGCGTTGGCCACACTATTAACCAACCCTTTGGGATGCACTTAAGGCATGTGCATGTCCCCGCGAGCTCACCTTGCTTGCCTCCTCTTTTGGGGCCAAGTTTCCTCAACCCCAAAGTAGGAGTCCGATTTTGATTTGGGCCTACGCAAGAAAGTTCCATTTGTCCCATGCCACTTGACAACTCTATTTGCCTTATACAAATTTCTCATGATACAATCTCTTGGAAGTTTTAAAGCCTTTATTTCACTTGCAACTTGATGTGGTACATTTTATGTGACACTCTGCCCCACTAAAAGAAAGGTGATGTCTTCATCACACTCTACGTCTTTTCTTCTTTGCCGGTCTAGTGTGGAATTCTCTATGGCTTCTTGGGCATGTTCCATGTTGGATTCAGTCACCCAAGATGTTTCTATCGGATGGTATCCTTTCCACTTAACTAGGTAATCTTGCTTTCGTCCTCTTAGTTGTTTTGACTTGAGCACGGCCTCCACCTCAAACTCTGGTTCATTATCAACCAAGTCTGGTGGGGGCCTTGAGTTTTGCTCTGGATTAGGCCTTGAGGCATCACGGGCGTCCGGCTTCAAGAAGGAAACATGAAATGTGAAATGAACTTTAAGATTTTCCAATAATTCTAACTTATAAATGTCGAAAAGTTTTTTTTCCAACACTTTGAATGGGCCCACATATGGGCCCAAAAACTTATGACTTAATCCTTCGGGTAATCGAAAGTTCTTGATCTTCAACCACACTTCATCTCCCACTTGAAATTTCACCTTTCGTCGGCACTTGTCCGCAAAATCCTTGTACCTCTTATGCGCCTTTTCCAAGTTGGCTTTTGCCAACTCCCAAAGGTGCCGCCTCTCCTCATCAAGTTGTGTGACCATTGGCACTTCCTCATTTGCATCACTCGAGGGTTATCCTTGTGATGCACAAGTCATGGGCACAATTGGTGACTTGCCCGTCACCATTTGGAATGGGGTGGACCGAGTTGAGGAGTGTTTCGAGTTGTTGTAACAAAACTCGGCTAACTCCAAGTGGTCCACCCAATCTTGTTGATCCGTCGCCACATAATTCCTTAGGAATTGTTGGATCACCAAGTTCACCCTCTCGGTTTGTCCATCGGTTTGGGGGCGGAAAGAAGTGTTCGTCTTGAGTTTCGACCCCATTCGCTTCCACAAGGGCTGCCAAAACTTACTCGTAAACTTCGGGTCTCGATCCGACACTATGTCCTTTGGAAGGCCATGATGCTTAAAAATGTGGGTGAAGAACAACCTTTTCGTCTCTTGAGCCATTCACGGAAAATGTCGTTCATGAGAGTGCAAAATGTGGCGGGTGCATTGGTGAGCCCAAAGGGCATCACCAAGGTGAGCCCAAAGGGCATCACCAAGAATTCATATGAACCATACCTTGTGCGACAAGCGTTCTTTTCTTCGTCCCCTTCCACGATCCTTATTTCGTAATACCCCGAACGTAAATCAATTTTACTAAAAACCTTGGCTCCCGAGAGACGATCAAATAGATCATCGATACGCGGTAAAGGATACCAATTTTTCACCGTTGCCTTGTTGAATGCTCTATAATCAACACACATCTTCAAAGTCCCATCCTTCTTGTGAACAAAAAGGACGGGTGCCGCATATGGCAATTTACTTGGTTTGATATAATCTTTTATGAGGAGTTATCTGAACTTTAAGCTCTTTCAACTCCTCATGGCTCATTCTATATGGGGCCTTGGCGGGAGGTGCCATTTCCGGCATCACTTCAATCGCATGATGAACTCGTCTTCTCAAGGGCAAATCTTCGGGCAACTCATCGAGCATCACATCCGGGAACTTTTCCAGAACTCGTTTTATGCACTTAGGGGAAGTCACCAACTTGGTGGCTTCCTTGGGCTCATATTCCTCCAACACCCACATGACACACATCATGCCAAAGCCCACGCATTTTCTTTCCCAAGCTTTTCCTAACATAAAGTGGATGGTTGGACCACCCACACAAGGCAACTCATGTGCCTGGACTCGCACAATCCCATTTTTAGATGGGATTCTAATTAACCTATTGTGCCCTTCTATGAGCACATTGTTTTGGGTGATGAACTATTCCCAAAATGCAATCCGTTCCACCTAAGGTGGAAACCAACAAGTCCACCTTTCCTCTCTAATTTCCCAATTGGAGAGGCACCGCCTTTACTTGTAAAGTAGTTGGATGGGGGACCCCATCCGCGAAGTGCACCTCAATGGGTGCCTTGAGCTCCTTTAAGTGGAGCTTCATCCTTTCGGCGCTTTCCAAAGTTATGAAGTTGTGAGAAGCCCCTGTGTCCAAAAGATAGAAAATATCCCGATTAGCAATCTTCCCCTTCAAAAAGATAAGTCAATTGCATTTCGGTTGGGCTAGAGTGGCATTGAGAGCAAGTACCTTAGAGCTCACACTCCTTGCTTTGGACTTAGGACAATCATTGGAGTAATGCCCCACTTCGTTGCAATTGAAACATGCTCCCTTAGGTTTTATTCCAAAATGTCCCTTGGGTTGGCTCCTTTTGAAAGGAGCCCCATTCTTCACGAAGTTTCCTTTTGGTTTGAACCCCGAGCCTTGGAATTGTTTGGGCTTATCCTTGGTTGGGCTTCCTTGCCCCTGATTCCACTCCCCCTCATGCCTTGGCTTCTTGTGAAGGAACTTGTTGTCCTTCTTGAACCCGGATTTGTCATTCCGCCCCACATCTGAGAAGTTCTCCATTTTCGTGATGGCCTCGGATAATGAGGCAGACCAACTCTCCTCAAGCTTTTGCTTGGCCCAAGTTGGAAGTCCCATCACAATTTGGCACACCCGATCCAACTCGTGCATGTGCTGGATCTCAAACATAAGTTCGGAATAAGCCATCACATATTGCCTCAAGTTTTCATTTGTGGCATTCAGAAGGTCACGGAGCTTACACCTCAAGATGTAGTCATAATTCCTTGGAACAAACTCCGACTCAAGGCGTTCCTTAAAGAACTCCCAAGTGTAGCCATGGTTTTTCCCCTCCTCTTGTCTCACCGTCCGCCACCATGTGGCGGCATAGCCTTTCAAGTAGGATTGAGCAAGCTCCACGGCGAAATGCCGTCCAACCTTAGTGGCATGTAAATAGTTATCCATTTCCGCAAGCCAAACATCCACAACCTTTCGGTCGCGGACACCATCAAAGTTCCCAAGCTTGGCCGGTTGAAACCTTTCACCTTTGGAGGTCCCCGTTTTGAGGGCCGTCACCAACTCACCAAAATCGGGCCTATTCATCTTGAGGAGGACTTCCAATTGTTCCGGGGTGAATAGGACCAAGCTCCTTTGTTCCTCCTCACTTTCGGGTTCATTTTGGTCCTCTCGAGTCCTCGGTTCCTCCTCCCCAATTGATTCCGGCAGGGCTACTCGGTCCTCGACGGGCTCCTCGAACAAGGAGTTTTGTGCTTGCTGACGGTTCTTCTTGGGTGCCATCCCAATGTCCCAAGAAGTGGATCGAGCTCACCGGAGCTCTAATACCACGTGACGCATGCCCAAGCCCCTTGTTGAACGCACTTGAGGATCCAACTATGTAGAGTTGTGAAAAGTTGGGATTTGAGGGTCGTTATCAACTTCCAGCACTAAAAGGGGGTAAAGGGGCGTGTTAAAAGTCCTGGGATTAGACTAGGAAGAGAGACTAGATTATCAAGCTCGAATCTGCATCCAAAACCAACCACAAGAGGGTTAGTTAGCATTCGGGAACACCTTGGGGTGTTGGGGACAAGCCACGGGCACTTTGACACACAAGACTCACCACGGCCCGGACTCAGGGGAAGCCACCACCTTCTCCCATATAGTATACTCTGCAGCTCTTTGCCGAGGCTACATCCAAATGGCTCTTTTTCCCGAGACTCCCAAGTTGGAGTCCCGAAACTGTCTTAGGTTAGAGTCCCAGGACTTTGGACGCTCGTAGCTCCTCGCCCCAAACTCGGATGGGGACGAGGTCTAAAACAAAGTTGTAGCTCTTGTTGAGAGCTTTTCAACGCCATGTTGCACCCTTTGAGACGACGTCGGAAAGAGGTCGACTCCAGAATTTTAGTGGTCGGGAGTCAAACTGGCAGTTTGACTCCCGGCCCTTCTTTTGCCCATAACTTGGACTGCAGATGTCCAAATGGCCTTTAGGAGGCCATTTTGGGCATTTACACTTCAGGAGCTTTCCAATGATATAAAGAACGCACCAATGCAAGGAGATTTGACCCCCAAATCGTCTTCTGAGTTTTCAAGAGTCCCGGAGGACTCCAAGTCTCCCAGTTTTGGGAGTGTGAGTTGCATTTTCACACTTGGCCCCAAAGTGGGGTTGCAACATTACCAAATTTGGATTGCGGAAGGGGATGAAAAAAAGATTGTTTGCCGCACAAGGTATGGCTTATACGAGTTCTTAGTGATGCCTTTTGGGCTTACCAATGCACCCGCCACATTTTGCACTCTCATGAATGACATTTTTCGGGAATGGCTTGATGACTTTGTGGTCGACTACATAGACGACATTTTGATCTATAGTGGCTCCTTGGAGGAGCATGCGGAACACCTCCGCAAGGTGTTCCAAAGGCTAAGGGAAAACAAGTTGTATGCTAAGCTTGAGAAGTGCGAATTTGGGGTGACGGAAGTGGACTTCCTTGGGCATAGGATAACTTAATAAGGTTTGAAGATGGATGATCACAAGGTCAAGGCAATTGTGGATTGGGAACCACCCAAGTCGGTGCCGGCCTTAAGATCGTTTTTGGGATTGGCCTCCTACTATCGCAAGTTCATCGAGAACTTTGCGAAAATAGCCGTGCCTTTGACAAATCTCTTGAAGAAGTCCATCGTCACTTACGAATGGGAAGAAGCATGCGACAAAGCCTTTGAGACCTTGAAAGGTATTTTGGTGAAGGCATCCGTGTTGAAGTTACCCGACTTTGACAACAACTTTGAGATCCATTTCGATGCCTCTGATTTTGTAATTGGAGGAGTCCTAGTGCAAGAAAGAAGACCGATGGCATTTGAGAGCAAGAAGTTGAGTGAAACGGAGCAAAGGTGGCCAACACATGAGAAGGAAATGTGGGCAGTCATACATTGCTTCAAGACTTGGGGCCATTACATAGGCTCCAAAGATGTGGTAGTGTGGACCGACAATGTGACCTTGAAGTACTTTGCAACTCAACCCAAGTTGTCTTCAAAGCAAGTGAGATGGCAAGACACATTGGCCTTATTCAATGTGGATATTCGACACAAGCCCGGGAAGGATAATGTGGTGCCCGACGCGCTAAGTCAAATACACCAATTTAAAGTGGTGTATGTGGGAGAGACAGAACTTCAAAAGGAAGTTCGATTACCAAGCCGTCGTGATGCATTTGCCAAAGAGGCAAGGCAAAACATTCAGAATGGAGCCAAGTCTCACTTCCATTTGCAAAATGGATTACTGTGGTACAAGGAAAAGCGACTCTATGTGCCAGAAGGGCAGATGAGAGATACCATTTTGAAGGAGTGTCACGATGGACCACTTGCGGGCCATGGTGGTGCAAAGCGCATCACAACACTCCTAAAGAAGTCCTACTATTGGCCCAACTTGAAGGATAGTGCAAAAGAGTATGTGAAGACTTGTTTAACTTGCCAACAAAACCGAACCCTCAATAAGAAGCAAGCGGGTTTGTTGCAACCTTTGCCAATTTCGAAAAGGCCGTGGGAAAGTGTGTCCATGGATTTCATGGTAAGCTTGTCCCCATCAAGGGGGTTTGATGCCATCATGGTGGTGGTGGATCGATTTAGCAAGATGGCACATTTCATTCCCACAAAGGATGAGGCCATGGCCCAAGAAACTGGTAGGTTGTTTTTCACACATGTCTTCAAGTTTCATGGGCTTCCAAAGGACATAGTCTTGGATCGAGACCCAAAGTTCACAAGTAAGTTTTGGCGAGCCTTGTGGAAGAAAATAGGGTTGGAACTAAAAATGAACACTTCTTTCTGACCCCAAATAGATGGGCAAATCGAGAGGGTGAATTTAGTGATCCAACAATTCCTAAGGAATTATTTGGCGACGGATCAACAAGATTGGGTGGACCACTTGGAGTTAGCCGAATTTTATTACAACAACTCGGAACACTCCACGACAGGGTCCACCCCCTTTCAAATGGTGACGGGCAAATCACCAATTGTGCCCATGACTTGGGCAGCACATGGCCAAACCCCGAGTGATGCAAGTGAGGAAGTGTCGATGGTCACACAACTTGATGAAAAAAGACGACGCCTTTGGGAGGTGGCAAAGGCCAACTTGGAAAAGGCGCACAAAAGGTACAAGGATTTTACGGACAAGTCCCGACGAGAGGTGAAGTTTCAAGAAGGGGACAAGGTGTGGTTGAACATAAAAAAAATTCAGTTGCCAGAAGGTTTAAGTCATAAGTTTTTGGGCCCATATGCGGGCCCATTCAAAGTGTTGGAAAAGAAACTTTCCGACACTTATAAGTTATAACTATCAGAAAACCTTAGAGTTCATCCCACATTTCATGTGTTTCTTCTGAAGTCGGTCTCTCGTGATACCTCAAGGCCAAATCGAGAGCACAACTCAAGGCCCCCACCAGATTTGGTTCATAATGAACCAGAGTTTGAGGTGGAGGCCGTGCTCAAGTTAAGGCAACTAAGAGGATGAGAGCGGGAGTACCTAGTGAAGTGGAAAGGATACCATCCAATAGAAGCATCTTGGGTGAATGAATCCAACTTGGAACATGCCCAAGAAGCCATAAAAGAATTCCACACTAGACCGGCAAAGAAGAAGAGACGTAGAACGTGATGAAGACATCACCTTTTTTTTAGTGGGGTTGAGTGCCACATAAAATGTACCACATCAAGTTGCAAGTGAAATAAAGGCTTAAGAACTTCTAAAAGATTGTATCACGAGAATTATGTATAAGTGTAGATAGGGTTGTCAAGTTTGGCATGGGACAAATGGAACTTCTTGCATAGCCCAAATCAAAATCGGACTCCTACTTTGGGGTGAAGAGAAATCTTGACCCCAAAAGAAGAGGCAAGCAAGGTGAGCTTGTGGGGACATGCACAAGCCTTAAGTGCATCCCAAAGGGTTGGTTGGTAGTGGCAGCCAACGCGAGAAGTCATGACCCCATTTGCGTACTTTATCGTGTAGTTTGGGACTTGGGTTTTGGCAAAACCTAAATGTCTTTTCTCGTACCTTGATAAGCAAACCTTTTAATCAAGGCTTGATTGTTGTGATCAAGGCACAAGGTTGGGAAAGGAGTCATGTCAATAGCTTAGGTCAAGAGTAGACTTGACTTGAGTCCTCATGAGGGGAAGGTTGGAAAAATGGCCTCCCAAATGGGGGTTCCGTCAATTAGGCTAGTTTAGTCTTTTGACGAAGTAAGAGTTAAGGGTTTTTTATGAGATGCCCTTGGACTTGCCAAAAAGGTGTTGGAAACTTGGGGATGCCTAAGTTAGCTTGAGGCAAGGTCCAGCTGCAAAAGTCGGCATTTGATGGCCAAAGGATCCAAAGAAAGCGATTGCAATTGCGAAGGAAATTTCTAAGTGTCAATGAGGACATTGACCTTTTCTTCTAGTGGGGGAGAATGTTGCAACCCCACTTTGAGGGAGTTGTGAGGTCACCATTCACACTCCCGAAAATGGGACTTGGGAATCCTCCGAGACTCCCGAAAGCTCAGAGCGTGATTACAGGGGGCAAAACACCTTGCATTGATGCGTTTTTTATACCATTGGAATTTTTTTGAAGTGTAGATGTTCAAAATGGCCTCGCATGAGTCATTTGGACATCTGCAGCATAAGTTATGGTCGAAAGAAGGGCTGGGAGTCAAACTAGCAGTTTGACTCCCGACCACTAAAAGTCAGGAATCAACCCGATTTCGGTGCGTGTAGGTAAAGTGCGACACACCCTTGGAAAGCTCTTGAGGAGAGTTACAACTTTGGTTTAAACCTTGTCCCGATCCAAGTTCGGGGCGAGAAGTTATGAGCACCCAAAGTCCCCGGAGTTCAAATCGGGACAGTTTCGGGACTCCACTTTGGGAGTCCCGGGAAAAAAAGCCATTTGGATGCAAGTGTGGCGGAGAGCTGCAGAGAATACTATATGGGGGAAGGTGGCGGCTTCCCCCAAGTCCGGGCTGTGGTGAGTCAAGTGAGTCCAAGGTAGCCTGTGGCTTGTCCCAACACCAAAATGGTGCAGAATGAATTCTAACCAACTTGTTGGTTGGATTTGGATGTAGGACCGTATAATTGAATAAGCTTGTCCCTCTTCCTAGTCTATCTCGGAGCTTTCAACACTCCCCTCTCACCCCCTTTAGAGCTAGAAGCTGGGAACGTGCCCTGAGTCCCAGAAATTCCGCAATTTGAATGACTTAGCCCCAACTTGGGGCTAACTTGGGACTTGGGAGTGCGTTAGTTTTAAGTCTTGGAAATTGGGAAATGTTTCTCAAACTGCAATTGAAGTACGAAACTGGCTATAATCTTTTCCAAGTCCATTCAAGGTGATGGCCAGTAGATCTTCATCATCGACAAGGGCTCCTATAGATGCAAGAACATCTACAAGCTTTTTCACCTTCATAGAATAGTCATTAATGTTCATCTTGTTTTTATGTAGATTATGCAACTTTTGCTTGAGTTGCATTTTGCGGGCTTGTGTATTGGTGCTATACATCTTCACCAATGTATCCCAAGCTTGTTTAGGTGATTTTGCATCTTGAATATGCACAAGCATGGAATCGGACACATTCACAAAAAGCTAATACAGGACTTTCCTTGCTTTTCAATGCCAAGTTTTATTGGATTGAATTTGTTGTTGTGTGGGGTTTTTTGGGAGAGGAGGTTCTTTCTCATCACTAGTTATGAATTCCCAATAACCTTTCCCCATCAAGAAATTCATAATCCTAAATTTCCACACTTGGAAATTATTCATGTTTAGTTTTTCAATTGCAATTTGAGAAAGACTGTCCGCCACCTCTCAAAGCACCATTCAGTGTTTTCTTGGGGTTTCACAAATGATTTTAATTCCTTCCTTGGGTTTCTAGGATTAGGATTAGGGTTTTCCTTCCTTATGTTTCTAGGATTAGGGTTAAGGTTAGGGTTAAATAAGATGGACTTTGCATATGTATGTATCTTTTGAGTATTATACAAAATATTATTTTATACATGGGTTTTACGTATATGTGCGTATTTTGTTTAATATTTCGTATGGTATTAAGTACATGATTACATACCACACTTTTGTATGAAGGTCTTGATAATGTATTTGTGCTTCCCAATCTTCAAACTCCTTCCTTCAAGTTTTCCCAAGTTGTATTTGCTCCACTTCAAAAATTTGTTTTGATGTCTTCTCAAAACAAATTTCTATCACAATAACTTTGCAAAGCTACACCGCTCACATATGACCTTGGATCGATCTAAAATTTTGGTGAAACATGAAAAACTATGTCTACTACCATCTCTCAAAATTTCAACTCACTTAACTTCATAAAATGAGAGATCTTACTACTTCCTTGAAGTCACCTCAAACTGGGGCTTGAACACAAAATGATTTACAACTCGCTTTCAGAAACTCTAAATTCCTTGCAATTTTGAAAAACACATTATATATATGTCTTTTATATTTGCTCAAAATTTCAGCTCTATTGATGATGACCACAAAGAGTTATCACTTTCAAAAGAAACTGATTTCAAAACTGATTTTGAAACTTTAAATGCTTGGATCTCTCTCAATACAGATTCAAATAACATGAAATTTCTCTCACATATATATTCCTTTATGATCTATAAGATCTCAAAGTTGCAGATTCAAAAATGCTCAAACAAAGGAGATATGACCAAAAAACCAAATCTGGCACAAAGTTTTCAAAGGCTCATAACTTTCACAAAACATATCTTTTTCTTTTGAAAATTTGAGAATAGAAACATCTTATAGTCTTTTATAATCTTTCCAAGTTTCACTCCAATATCTTTTCATAGTAGATCTAGATTTAAAGATCTAACTTCCACAACCCTTGATATGTTGTGTCGCAACCCTAGCTTTGGGCTTGCGACTAAAGCAAAAGGGGTTGTAAGGTTACATGCTAAGAGGAAGTCCGGGAGTTAAGGCAAGAGGAAGCTCGGGAGTTAAGGCAAGAGGAAGCCCGGGAGTTAAGGCAAGAGGAAGCTCGGGAGTCACATCACATACTCCCGGGAGTGTTAAAAAGTGTGAGGGAGTATGAGGGAATGAACCCTCACACTCCCAAGGCAACTCTCACTTTGGGAGATGGAGTCCCGGTGGACTCTCGAAATTTCAAAGAGCGATTACAGGGGTCAAAACCCAATGGCTTGTGGCGTTCTTTATATCATTGAAAAGCTCTTAAAACGTAGATGTCTAAAATGAGCTCACATTGCTCATTTGGACATCTGAAACATAAGTTATGGCCGAAAGAAGGGTCGGGAGTCAAACTAGCAATTTGACTCTCGACCACAAAAAGTCGGGAATCGACCCGATTAACTTAGGTGCAGGGGGCGTGCCACATATCGTTGGAAAGCTCTCAATAAGAGCTACAACTTTGCTTTTGACCACACCTCAATCAGAGGTCTGCTCGCAAAGTTATGGGGCTCCAAAGTTGCAAGAGTCCCAGTTGGCGGGATTTCGAGACTCCCACTCGGGAGTCCCGAGAGAGAAAAATCATTTGGATGTAAGCTCCGTGGCCAGCCATAGAGTATACTATAAGGGGGAAGGTGGTGGCTTCCCCCAAGTCCGGGTCGTGGTGAGTCTTGTGTGTCCGTGTTGCCCGTGGCTCGTCCTAGCACCAAGGGTGCTCTAACTATGCAATAACCACTTTGTGTGGGTTGTGTGTAGGCCCGCGTGAGTGAGTGAAGCTTGTCAACTCTTCCTAGTCCCATCCCGGAGCTCTAACACACCCCTCTACCCCTCAAAGTGTTGTGAGCTAGGGAGCGTGCTCCGACTCCTCTCTCTTCCGCTGTTTTCTACTTGGGCTCACATTTGAGTCCTTTAAGGAGTTGGGAATGCATCATGTTGATCTCCTCTCACCTCTTTCCATTTCTTTTCTTTCCTTTCCCCGTTTCTCTTTTGCACTTGACAAACTCCTATGATATTACTAGAAACTCTCAAGCTCTAGTTCTAGAGACTCTCAAGCCCTAATTTTAAAGACTTTCTAACTCTAGATCTTTTTCAATTTTTTCATTCAACAACCTAAGCTCTGATACCATGTTAACAAATAGGAGATCTACTTAAATGCAAACATAAATATTTATTAAAAGGAAACTATAACATGATGTTCACAACACGAAACATAACATTAAGAACACTTCAAGGTTCTTATCACATGAAATACACAAATTTGTGTAATGGAGAAAAGAGAACTAAACCATCAACACCAAGGTATTTAACTAAAAGACCAAACCACAAATAACCAAACTAATATAAGTAAAAATAATAATTCAACCTTGTGAAAGTAACCTAATTACTTTCCTACTCCAGTAACAAATGAAACCTAACTAGTTGAGCTTGAATTTTCAACATAGCTTAGTTTGTACACCACCAAAAAGTCATACTCTAGGAACAAGAGAAGTCATCATGCAATGCATCCAGAAACTTATGGTTTCTTGATTAAGTATAGTAGTGCCATGTGATCCACGTAAAACACAAATTTGTTACCCAAAAGGTAGTGTCAAAACTTGTGTAGGGTACACCATGGCCAACACTTCATGCTCCATAGTGGTATAGTTACGCTTTGTATTGTTTAGGAGGTGAGAAGCATATGTAATAGGTTGATTGCACTTCCCTATTCGGTTTTGAATTAACATAACTCTGATTACCAAGTTTGAAACATCAATATGAACATGAAAGTCCATATCCCACTTGGGAGTGGTGAGTATTAATGCATCCACATATTGTTATTGAATTACATCCCAAGCCTATTGAAATTCCTCTATCCATTCAAAGGTTTTAGTTTTCCACAATAATTTGGTGATGGGTGCCATGATGAATGCAAAGTTTTGAATGAAACATCGATAAAATTGAACCATTTCATTGAAAACTTGTATGTCCTTTGGAGTTTTGGGTTGTGGCATGTTGACAATTGCCAAAATTTCTTTGGATTCAATAGCTTGCTTTCCCTGACACAATGTATCCCAGAATGACTTTAGAATACACCAAAAACATGCATTTGTCAGGATTCAAGATGATACCAAATTTGCAACACTTGTTGAAACAAAGGTGCAACTTTTGCAAATGGGTATGTCAATCATTGAAAACATTGAAACTGTCTAGAAATAGTTTCATGAAAATGCCTAAGTATTCCTTGAAGGCCATACTTAATACTATTTGGTAAGTGGGTGGGGCATTCTTCAAACTGAATGGCATGACAACCTAGATGAAAACCCCCTAATCGATAATGATTGTTGTTTTGTATTGATCCTTTGGAGCTTTCATAATCTAATGGTAGCCTAAAAAGCCATCCAAGAAAAAATACATCTCATGACCTACAACCATGTTGAGGACCTCTTTGGTGAAAGGTATGGGTCCTTCTTTGTGGCAACATTCAGTTTGCAAAAATCCACACAAATCTTAAGCTTGCCGTTTTTTTTGGTACAACCATAATTAATGGTAGCCAAGTAGCCTCCTCCATCGGTGCAATAAATCTAGCTACTAGTAACTTATCCAAATCCTATTTAACCATCGTGGCATAGTTAGGATTCATTCGATACTTGACTTGATGAACTGGTGGGATTGTTGTGTCCAATTCAATTTGGTGTTAAGCAATGTGTGGGGGAATTCTGATAATTCCTTGTAAGACCATGCAAACACATCCTTGTATTATGCCAACAATGTTTTCGCTTCACCAACTATTACATCATCCAAGTCAATGTTGAGTTTCACCATTTTTAGTTCTGTTTTAGAACCTAAATTTAGGTCTCATCCCTGCATTATCTTTTGGTAAGTTCCAATGTGCGATCTTCATGTGTTGGACCTTAATGTACATTGGAGTGGTATCCACCGTGATTTCACCTAGAGTATGGGGGAAATCAAAAGTTAAATCTTCGGTACTAGAATCCACACCAAGTATTTCAGTAGTCAGAACCAAAATACCCATTTCTAGTTCCGGTAGTGTAATGGTACCAATTGTAAATAGATTTGATTCAACTTACAAAAGTACCTCCTCCTCTTCGTCTATGATGCCATTCATGAAGTCGTAGCAGGAAAAGTACTTCAAGCTGCTTAGTGTTTCCGTCCAAGTGTTTCGTGATTGCAATAGTTTGAACTATGTCATTTCCCTCAACGGTGATCAGGTTGTTACCTTAGTCATGGGTAACCTTGGCATTGTGCAACTAGGGGCATCTAAGCAACATGGAATAGTTGGAGTCCAAAACGTTGTTACACATGATTATAAAAGTAACAACGTAAGGTATCCCATGTATGTGGATTTTTAAATCACAGATTAACCCTATAGGTTTGATAAGAGTATGATCTGCCACTCTGAGGGTGTAAGGGGCAAGTCTAGGTGTAGACAAACCTAGTTTTTTCCAAATATCTTCAATAATAATATTGATTCTAGATCCCCCATCAAGCAACATGTCTTCTACCAAGTTTTTTCTTACATGAATCGGAATAATAGCCATGTGAGGGTCTTTAGCTACTAAAGTTGTAGTAGTTTTCAGTTCTAGAGGATGACTTGGTTTAGGAAGTGGACTAAACCATGTTAAGACGTACTGTTAGGAACCAAGTGAAAAAGTTGCCCCATAATCAAGGTGTGTTTACTATCTAATAATTATTAACCAATTTTTGGTAGGACATTAAATGGAGTTTTCGGTTCAATAGGTTTCTGTAGAATTGGTTTTAGTGGTACCGAAATATTTTCGATAATCCCAAAATTGATTTTCTCTATTTCAGTATTGTCAAGAGGAGGGTTGAGTACCTATTGTAATGGTAAAGGTGGGTCGGTTTCCTGAAGCTCATGAATGGTAGTCTCAAAAGACTGTTAAAACCTTTTTTTTTTGTCCAATCCATTTGGGTTTTCAATTTTTGAGGTTATTTTTTCCTTCAAATCCTCCTGAGTTATGGCTTTGCTTTGGGTTATCACTATTAAGACCATGTTGACAACAACCTTTTCCTTTTATGACTCCACAGTTGAGCCTTTCCCCTTAAACATTTCCATATTGTTTACATGTGTGGGCAGTCATGAATCCTATGGTCAAGTGAATGACAGATGTAACATTAATAAATAGTCCTACCGCCATTGGTTTGGTTTGAACCTTTTCTAGCCTGAGTTTCGATTCCTTTAAATGTTTGGGCACCCATTTCATTAAGTGAAGCTCCTTCTTTTTATTTAGTCAATTATTTGGAGTCTTCGAATTCCAGTGGCAGTGCTGCTTATTGTGCCCTTTTTTTTGCACTGGGAGCACACCAAATTGGTGCATTTCCCATCATTGCTTATGTCTGATTTAGGTGGTTTTAAGAACTTTTGGTACTCAGTGGGATTGCCCATGCTCTCCTCACAAGTAACTGCAACTTCTTTATGTTCAAACATATTATTATGCTTTATACCGAGAGTAGCAACCCTCAAGTAAGGTATAAGGCCAACCCTAAAGAAAATAGTGAGTAGGTTATCATTTGCCTTATGCTATAAACAATTAGCCAGCTTCAAAATCCTTGTATAGTAGACTTCTACCTTTTCAGTAACACTTTGCTTAATGACATAAAGAGCCATGTAGACTTGATTATTGGTTTGCATAGTCTGGTATTGTTTGCAAAAGTTGCTTTTAACTCTGCAAAAAAACATTTCGAGTGATTGCATGAAGTTTTCACCCCATTCCAAAATTGCATCTTTTAGTGTGAAGCAGAACATATTAACAATGTTAGCATCATTCTTTTCATCATTCACCTGAATAACCTTCCAAAACACCCGTACATGTACATTCGAATTAGTTCCAATGGTATAAATTAGATATGGTAAAGATTTCCTTGTGATGTGGGCATTAAGGGCTAGACTAGTTGGTGTTGGATACCATGTTGATACCTAGGTTCTCCAAGGATGTCTTGTCCATGTGCCCATTGGAGGGGTACCATTATAAGGTAGCCTTTCGGACTAAAGTATGGGCCCACAGGAGGTTCACTTTGGGGTCTACCAAGAGGTCCGCTGGGTGGTCCACCCAAAATTCCACCAAAATGTTTGCTTGCAAGGATAATAAAAGGTTCTCTAGAATGTTCACTTGGAGGTTTGTTAACGGGTCCACTAAGATGTTGACTCGAAGGTCCATTAAGGGGTTCGCCATGATGTCCACTTGAAGGTTCGCCGTTAGGTCCACCACCTCTTCCATCGAGAAGGGCACTCCGTCCTTGCCATGGTACTGTACTTTGGATTGGAGTCTTAATAAGGCAGGAATTAGCCTTTGATAAATCACCTGTTGCACCTTGGAATTTGATCATAACTTGTGGTTTGGAAGGTCATCACACACTACCCATGTAACCATAAAAATCTAGTAGGTCTCTACTGCTACCCAACAAAAAGTCCGTGGGTGGTGCCAAATTGGTATAAGCTGCAACTAGGGCAAAAGATGGATACCCAACCATATAGGGAGTTACTACTATCTACTAAGGTGGCATAACTCCAAGTCTCGTCAAAGTTGGTTCGACAATTGGGGCATACATGCTACTAATTACATATGGGGTTCCTATGTAAGGAACTACACTATTCAAATCAACTACCTCCTAGGTTGGAACCAAAAGACTAAGAGGGTTGGTGGTCAAACTAGAAATATTCAATACTATTGCAGTAGTATTTACTATAGACACATGAACTAGTATAGATGACCGTGGAAGAGGTGCTATGTTTGGGGGAATAACAAAAATAGGTTTAGAACGTAACACTTGACTGGATCTATAAGGACAATTACAGTAGCCTCCCGCCTAAGTACGCAACTTGAACTTGGGAGGATTGTGCGTACTTAGCCGGTAGGTGCGCACTTTAGATGAATCACTTAGTCCGTCCGTCCGTTTGACACACAGGGCGTTCTGACCTGTTAACGGTCTCTGCGATGCCGATTCTGCAACCCCCTAGAAATGACCCGCAGAGACCGATTCTGCTACGTATTTGCTTCTTTTTTTATTTTTATTTTTTGGATTTGTTTTTTCGGATTTTTCTCCCGTTCTCTTAAATTAACAAAAATGAAGAAACAAAATAAAAAATAAGAAATCGGCAGAAAAATCTAAGGCTACGTGTTTGCTTCTTTTTTTATCTTTTTTTTTTTGGATTTGTTTTTTCGGATTTTTCTCCCTTTCTCTTAAATTGACAAAAATGAAGAAACAAAATAAAAAATAAAAAATAAGAAATCGGCAGAAAAATCTAAGGCTACGTGTTTGCTTCTTTTTTTATCTTTTTTTCTTTTGGATTTGTTTTTTCGGATTTTTCTCCCCTTCTCTTAAATTAACAAAAATGAAGAAACAAAATAAAAAAATAAAAAATAAAAAATCGGCAGAAAAATCTAAGGCTACGTATTTGCTTTTTCTTTTTTTTTGGACCCGTTAATGGTCGACTATGTCCCTGACGGAGCTCGAGTTTCAGGCCGACCGGGCCCGGCGCTAATCGGAGGGCGGAATTTCCTGTTCCCAGTCTGTGGGCAAAGCTATTGGAGGAAATTAGGTTACGACATTCTAGCGC
>Ga0116227_10008095_pt1 | contig 20055 bp, 13 predicted proteins | sample S1TSphgellanicum_FD_89693 | JGI IMG/M metagenome (GOLD analysis project Ga0116227, IMG submission 89693) | Host-associated microbial communities from peat moss isolated from Minnesota, USA - S1T2_Fb - Sphagnum magellanicum MG | ecosystem: Host-associated > Plants > Peat moss > Unclassified...
AAAAGGAAAAACTGAGTAATACAACCAATATGAGAATCCAAGCCCTCGAATTCAAAGCTGCTGGGAGGACCACCCAAAGTTTTGAGGAGACATTGGCAGCTATATACAACCTCATATCACTGTCAAATTGTGTTTATGGCAGGTGCAAGCTAAGAAATGGTGTGATTTAAGCTCAATGGGTATCCTTTGAAATCTCAGCCAACTTCAAAAATTGGTAACTCTTTCATGAATTGTCACAAAGCAAACTATATGAAGCATTTCATATTTGGAGAAAAGTATTCAGGTAGAGGGCATATGATTCTACATGGCAATTTGGTAGAACTCAATTTTATGTCTGTAAAATTTGCTTATTGATACAACAGCAACAGAATTGTTGAATACAAATCCTGGTTTTCAAAAACACATGAATAACTTGCACACTAACCCATGGCCCAGAGCCTGGTTTTTGAGAGAAAAACTCTAGTTGATGAAGGACAATCTCAGCATCTCTGTTATCTACAGACAAAACATACACACATACACATGCACATACTGTGTCCTCGTGAATGGTTGGGGTAATGATGGTACCATTACTGATCATTGTGCAGGTAGATTGCATCCATAATCACTAGAAGAGCAATCACAAATGCATAATCACTGCCTGGGAACACAGTTACGCCAAAAGTATCCTTGTCAATCAGTAGGTTGGTAAAGGTTATCTGTCGTGTTACCTGTAGTAGCATCAAGCTCTCTCAGTTAGTAGTAAGCCTTTGCAGATTGAGCTCAAAGCATCCTCCTTCTCTTTGCACTTTGTACAAAAGTCTTGTACCCACTACTTATTCTCTAAATCAGTAAGGCTCCCTTGTGGGGCACATAATCCTCCATCTTGTGCAATTTGCATGTGCACATAGTCTTATACTAGAACTTTTATCAAGTAGAACACAAGGACATCTGGGACATAAGTAAAGATTCTGAGGGAATATTATGTCACTTTTAAGCTTTGAGGGTTCCTTAATCCTATATATTAATTCACTTAGTTCGTCCGTCCGTCTGTCTTTTACTTATCTCTTATTTCTTATCGATTCCTGGCCTCTTTTTCTTTGGTATCCTCTTTCTTCTTCTTTTTCACAGTTTTTTCTTTCTTTCTGTACGCAACTTCTTTTTTTCTGACGTCATTTCGCTTTCATTAACTGTAATAAAGTGGGGGAAGGGAGAGCCCGGTGAAGCATGGGGCGAGGGGGGGGGGGGCACGGGCGAGGAAGGACCGGCAAGGGGGAGCTCAACGGGTGCATTATTCACCGGGTTCACACTAGTTGCAAGAATCTCATTACTTTTTTGAAATGTAATCATTCTTTTTCAAAAAGGTGAGGCAAAATACTTTACATTAGAGAATGTGCAAGCCCCTAACCATCGTATTGGGTAAGCCTGCAGGCAAGTCAGCCTATAAGCCCACACAGCACAATGCTCAGGGGTGTGCTCATTCTCCAACACCTAAGGCAATACGTGCAGCAAAATGTTGGAGAAGATGAAGAAGGGAAAAACCAATAATACCTGGGCTATGGCTTGTTGTCTATGGAATATTGTGATGTTTCTTTCAAAGAAATTTCCCTTCAATGTGAAATCTGGCATGCTCTCGGTTGTGTTCGAAACCAGGAAAACATTTATGGAAGGTCTTAGCTGCAAAATTGATGATTTCTTCACTCTGCAAATTGACTGCTCACTGTCACCAGCGTACATGTGCCACACATCATGAAAGCTTACAATCTGCACTCCCAAATCCCACATTCCCCACCACAACCCACCACAAACAAGGTTTTTTTTTTTTCAATTTTGTGATGTAGCCACAGTCGCAACCATTCACAAGAGGACAGAGAGCCAAATTCAGCTACAGGTCAGAGAGGACGGTAAATATTTTCTAGAACTCTGCTATGTTTTGGACAACCTCCAAGAACCCAGTGTCAAAATATGGCAACTTCCATTTTTGTTCTCCTCCGAATGTGGCCAACTAAAAGGGATCTAAAAAGAGTCTTTTGACAATTTTATTTTTAAAAAAATTGTGGCGTAGATGCGAAATTTCACTCAAGAAAAAATTGGCTGCCACAGACATGAATTTGTTCGAGCATCATGTAATGCTTCAAAAGCAAGCACTGCAAAGAATGCTCGTCAGTTACACTCCAAATTTTTTTCAAGAAATTCAGTGTACGATCAACAAGCAAAAGAGCACAAGGAATCAAATGAGAGAGAGAGAGAGATTCATTATGTATGGTTCAGGGTTTTTGGGGCACCACTTGAGTCCTCGTTGTTGCAATAGAAATATGTTGTTGTTGCTCACCTTTTGTTGCATGCGGATGACTTTGTGGCCTGCAGCATCTAGGAGATACCTTCTGTCACGGACGGTCCACACTTTGCCATCGACTCTGAAGAGAATCTTTCCTGCAGGATCCCTGATGGTCCAATCCCCCCCACTGAATGACAGCACCTTCTTGGTGACGGCCAAAGAAACCGCATGAGGCAGGCAGTATCGAGGCGCCACCACCACCACTGCACCACTACTTCCGCTTCTTGGCTTCTGCTGCTGCTGCCGGTAGCCCTGATTTGAAGCTTGCGCAGCAAATTGAGAAGGAGGAGGAGGAGGAGGAGTTCCAGGAGGGTTGTTAACAGCATGAGGTCGGTAGTCCGGGCCCTCCTTCCTCGGTGGGTTACTCATTGTTGCAGTTTGATCTGCAAAGTGTACTTCCAAGACTTTACAACAAGAAGATGATGATGCTCCTGCTCGAGAAGATGGGTTGATTCTCTTTTGCTTTTTGCGAAATTCTTCACAAAGCAAAAGAGCTAGAGACAGACAGACAGACAGACAGAGATTCTTTCTGCAAGTACGGTACCAAATGATTAGAGCATCCCCAGCGGAGCTCAGTATGTGACCCTGCAAAAAGATTTCTCACATCCAAGTCTAGGAATGCAAAGAAGGGCTCATGAAAGTGGGTTTCAGGAGCAACGATGATGATTCTTATTTGCGACGCTTTGATGCAAGTGGGCTTTGTCGGGTGGAGACAAGTTTGAAAAACGACGATGCATCGAAGACATGGTGGTGACGACCATCACTCTCACGCGCAAACCGCACACCGTGTGTTAGTTTTTGACATGGAAAAACACTGTTGACTGGCCACAGTGAACCAGCACCCAGCAGCACACCATCCATTGGATGCACCTTATTACTCGGTTGTGGATGAACCTCAACTCCCTCATCTCAGTTTATGTTTGGTTTCAACTTGGTAACCAATTCTGTGGGAAATAGGTCTCACATATAGGTAAAAAGGTAGGAAAATAGGTAACTACTAGGTAAGTAGATAGATGGTTTATACATAGATAATGGCTGTTTTTACTACCTATCTACTAACAACCTGTTTGTGGGGTTGTTAGTAGGTAGGAAGTTAAAAAAAGCACTAAGCTAACCACCATGGTTGGCTAGGCAACTAGAACATAACAGAAAACTGTTTCCTGACCACTTACTAGAGATATCCGTAAAGACAGGAAAAGACAGCACCAGTGCCCTGAGTTTGGGCATGGCTGAAGTATTATTTATTGGGTAGCTGATTGATTGCCAAATTCTGACCTGGTTTTGATCACATCATTTCCATCCATTGATCATGAATTGTTTGTTTTGCTCAACTGAGTTGCTAATGAAAGCAAATTTCAATAATTGATTGCACATTTCATCAATCCAAGGATCATGAATGTCATCTGATCAATAGCGAACCCAGGACCAATCTGACTGATGGTTTTTTTTTTCTCCTTTTTACAGTCAGGATGAAAAAGGAAGCCTCCAAATTGAGTTCAAAAGCTCTGCGTTTATTGCACGGAATTACCCTCTCCTCCTCCCCCACCCCCCCAAAACACGTCTATTTTATTGATTTTTCTTTCTTTCAAAGCCACTCTCAATTGCCAGGAATGAACAGAACTCAGGTGCCCAATTTTCTACCAAATCTGATTCAGAGTTGACAATGAATAGGTAGGGTGTTCTTAGGAAGGGCTATTAGTACAGGTCAAAAATAGTGGTAGCCAATTTTAGGATTAGAATTTTCATGCAAACAATGAGAAGTGCATCATGGAGTGAAGGGCACTCCCTTTTTTCTTTCTTGTGTATGAGGATGCAGAATGTAGAGATTTATGCACTTTTGTAAATGTTCCCCCCGCCCACCCTCTCTCTCTCTCTCCAAAAGAGGAACAATCAAAACTCTTTTTTTGTTGGAATTTCATTTGCAAGCCAAAAAATTGTATGGGCTCTGCAAGGGAGAGTGCACTGAATAATGATGTATGGCCATGTTTTAGGGTTTAAGTTTAGGGTTTACATGCAGGCCAGGTCTACATGTTACACTACAATAAGCAGCAGGCTGAGTCTCCTAAGGGTGATCCCTTCCACCCCAAGGTGGAGCCCAAGTCTCATGGGGAATGCACTGATAAGAATGTGGCCCAGCATTTATTTTTCTGGCTAAATTTATTGACTTACTTATAAGAAATTTCAAAATGGCTAAAAATTTGTGGTTTTTAAAAATAATTCTAATCACCAAATTTCTACAAATCACCATATTTCTCTATTGGGTTCTGGCACGTAAGCAAAAATGTGATGGAATCTTCAACTTTTTTATTTTCATATCCTGTTTGTAGCCAAATTTGGCTAAACTATACTATGGATGACTGCCAATTCAGCTACATCACAAATATGAAGAAAATAAACCCTGGCAGTGCCTCCTCACCCTTTGTAACAAAGGAGGTGCCCAAACTGAGGGGCTCACAGCTCTCCATTAAACTAAAGCTGAAGATCACAATAACATCATTTTTCTCCGCAGTAATGAGCTTACACTTAGGATCTTCAAGGTTACACATGAGATCTCCTGTTCCAGGAGGAAGTGGGAAATTCTGCCTGGTAAGGCGCTCTACAAATGCACTAGGAAATTTCTCCGAGGTCATTACATGGTGAAGAAGAACTCTGGCTGCCTCTTGTGGCTACTGCAGGGGATAGGGACAAGTGTGGGAGGGTTTAGAACTTCAGATGGTGCAGAGGTGGAGGAAACAGCCCACACAAGACTGATTCCCAAGCAAAACCCCCCTAGGAATCCACAATCTAGGGTTTTTCTTCTCTTTTGTTGGCCTTGCCTACCAAGGCAAAGATATTGTGTTTAGATTCATTATACTGTATAGTAGCTTAAAAGATTTTGGCCCTTAGGTAATAGGTCTATTTTTATATGAGGATTTTTGAAAGATGATATTTTGGCTTGTGTCAAAACTCGAGATTAGTTATAGAGTTATTATACCTTGAAAGATTTTGGTTTCTTTTGCAGGATTTTTTGAAGGTTATATTTTTTCATGGTGATATATTTCAGTTTCCATAATTCTTCTTTTGCCTTAAGATACTTTTTAATGTGAATGGCAAGGCCACAGTGTGACTCACCCCTTGTTCTCACTTCAATTTCGCAGAAGCTGACCTTGACTAGTGTCAAGAGACACTCTGAATAAGTTTCTTTTTATTTGATGCTCACAACATTTTTTTGTTATGTGATTTCACCATGTCACCATTTTTCTTCCGCAATTGACTACCCAATTGAGTGAAGGCCAAGAATAATGTCAATACCTAGTGCACCTAAGAAGATTTATGCTTTCACACAGAGATAACAAGAATAGTGTCAATACTGCCATGCGCCTAAGAAGGTTCATGCTTTCACATGGAGAGGCCTACAGAATACAAAAAGAGCCATACCGGTCTTATTTGTCCTAGAGTAATTCATGTGTCCTAGGGTTAAACCCGAAGACAGGTAAATTATTTTGTCTTGTCAAAATGCCAGGACCTAGTCCTTGGGACACTGGCCTCCACACCTTAGGACTTGATGTCCTAAGACAAAATGTCTTTAAGAGCCTAGGACCATAAGGTTTGATGGCCTAAGATAGAACGATTTTAAGGCTTAGGTACTAATGCTTTTCCAAAGCTAAGATGGTAAGGCTAGGATATGAAGAACATTTTGGGCCTAGTACTTTAAATCTATGATAGGTGCCTAAAACCAAACAAGAGCAGCTTGTGGAGCTTGCTGAGCTTGCCATCACCTCCTAGTCCTACACCGATCTCTTCCTCGACTGGATTGCCAAAGAAACCTCCAGCTGGTTGCATGCGAGTTTCAATTCGAGCCTTTTGTTACTATGACTCTTGCTGCTGCAAATGGGTACTCCAGCATTCAAATTGTAGTTGATGAAGCTGTTTTGTGGAGCACATCAAGGTCAGAGTTCTGCTAGGAGGATCACACACAGACAGGTGTTGTGAATCCTGCCATGAGGATCACAGACAGATGATGGGTTTTCTTATACACAAGAAGAAGAAGACAAATCTTCTTCTTCTTCTTCTTCTTCTTCTTTTTCTATTGGTTTTGTTGTGAAGCACCCCATGCAGGGATTAAGGATCCCAACATCTTATAGAGAAATAGTAAGAGAGAAAATGTACATAGTTTGCATTTCTCCATCCCACCATCAAGTAATAGTTTGTGAATTTCACAGATTTGAGAACTGTTGCTGCAAAAACCTTAGGTTGAGAATTCTGAGAAGAAGAATTCAAAGGTGTATGTAATAATCTTTTGTCTTTTGATGATTTTTGTTTCCTTACCTCAAGATGGGTGCAAGTTTGATTGAAAGTTTTTTGGTTCTTGGGCAAAAATGTCATAGGAGCAAAGAACAGGATTTGCAGCATTGAGTGCAACTGCTTGCACCATATCTTCCACTGTGATTTCGCTAAATTGTCTGAAAGGTTGAGCTACTGGACCTTGAATAGCTTCCAGTGGAAACTTGCAGCCTCTACTACGCCATGTGTAGCAGCCATCACATATGCAAACTCCAGTAGCTTGATTCTGGATCAATCAGAGTCGGCAATGATCCTTGTGAGCATGTGGTTCGTTGCAACTCCCATGTAACCCAACTGCTTAATTCCATCACCACCATTTCCCTCCTCGTCTGATCCTCCACTCCTTCAAACCCTAAGCTTAGATCATTAAACATTCTCTCTCTCAGATCTCTCACGTCTCTCTGTTTCTTTCTTTTGAGTCTTTCTGTGTCTATTGTCTACATCAACATTGAAAAGCAGCAGCCATGTGCAGCTGTGGCAGCGATAGGATGGTGGTAGTAGTAGAAGGGTGGCAACTACTTTTGTTGTGCTCCTCCCAGCTGCCACGTGCATCTCGAAAATAGCTCCTCCTCACTGGCTTCTTCTTCTTTCTAGGATACAAGAACCATCTTTTCTTCTTATTCTTCAAGGTTAAGGTTGGTTTCTTCACTACTATTCCGTCCTTCTTCTCTCTCCCCCTTGGTTTGTGTTTTTTCTTTCATATTACAGAGTGCTTGATCTTTGTTGCATCATTCTATCCCATCCTCAGACACTCAGGAACTACCTTAAGCTAATTGTCAAGTATGCCTTGAGTCTGTCTTAGGCCTTAAGCCAATCGTCTTAGGTCTTAATGGGTGCAATCATGCTAATAGGAGCCAAAAGCAGTTGAAACCACTATTTAATTTTTTGTTTTCTATAGTCAAAAATTTTAAAACATATTTTAACTTGAAAATAAGTTGTAATTTTTGTACATTATCAAAATATATTATTTTACAAATGTCCAAAATATGAAATCATTTCATTAACATTTGGACCTTCAAAAATAGTGTAATATCTATGTAATCACTATTTTTAAATAGTAAAAGGACTTATAAATGGACTTGAAAAACTTTGAAAATGACAATTTTTTAACACAAATCTTAACAAAATAATATAAAAGTTTTTTTTTTAGAATTTGAAGACTTTATTGAAGACTTTTTTTCGAGAATATTTCAAAAATATTTCCAAAAAAATAATCATCTAAGTGGGCAGCAGTGGATCCTATTAACATAACTACACCCAAATCTGTCTTAAGCCCTAAGCCAATTGTCTCAGGCCCTAGGCCAATTGTCCTAAGCCAAAAGGCCCATGAGCACCCTAAGCCAAATATCTTGTAAAAACACAAAGCAAAATGTCCTTAGGCCTATTATGAAGTCACCCTAAGCCATAGACCCAAGACATGGGTTCAAAATAAATGAGTATTGGCTTAGCATTAAACCTTAAGCCACAAAGTTTGAGCACAAGCCAAATCATGTTTTGGCCTAGGCATTTTGTCCTAACGTTAAAATATTCTTGAAATTTTTGACCTAGAATTAAAACATTGTTGAGCATTTTGGCTTAAGGTTAACATCCTTTTTAACATCTTGGCTTAGTAGGATCCTTTTGGGCATCTTGTCCTCAAGTTGGCCACTTTGGTTTAGTCCTAGGGTTAAAACCAGTACAACTTTTTTTGTATTTCCTAGAGGCCTATCCCTCTAGTCATTACCACTACTAGCTCATGCAAATTGTGCATGTGGCCAAAATACTATCATTAATAGTAATGTGGCATGGCCCTTAATTTTCATTTTCTTGACGATTTTGAGGAGTGTTCAAAGTGGATTATTGAGTTCAAATTTTTGAAACTTCATGGAATGGTTTTAATTCTATTGCTGGATCAAACTTTGAACTTGCCATAAACTAATAAGCAACTAGGTAAGTTTGTAACTTAGGTTGGTGAGTAAACTGATAGGTAGGTACATTAGGTAATTGGGCAAGCGACCTTTGTGGGTGGATGATTAGGTTTGTAGTACGTTAGTGAACTATGTAGGTGAGTAAGCAACATAGGTAGGCAAGTAAGTAGGCACATTAGGTAAGTTGGTAATTAATCAAAACCACCCACCTTACCCCCACCTCCCAACCCAAAATAAAACAAAAACAAAAGAAACATGTTGGGTAAGGAAGGAAAGAAAGATGTTTGCCCATGACCCAAGCCAAGATTTCTTTCTTTCCTTTTCCACAACTACTCAAAAGTTCTTTTGTTGGCAAATGTGGATTATGCACATGGTTTAATATTTTTTAAACTTCCCTTGTTTTAACAAACATTGCTCCATCACAAGTTTTGTATTGGCAATTGTGGTGGATTTGTGCATTCAAAGTGTTTTTTCTATTTTTTCAATAAACACTAGAACAACCAAAAGTTCATTGGTGTCAAAGGTGGGACAATGGATGGATTCATGAAAGCAATATTATTTTATTATTTCAATTTACTAATTTTCTATGTTCAACAAAACTAATGAGGGCATAAACATGGTAAAGTATGCTAGTCGGAAACACTTGTTTTTTGGAAAGTATTGATAAGGTATACTTCAATGTATTAAACCCATGAATATTATTTAAGTCAAAAATCAGCAATTATGAGATCTTTGATTTCGTTGCATAATATTGAAGAAACACATGTTTTAATATGCATTAAAGTACATTTGTTTGAAATGCAAGTATAAAAGTATATGTCACAATTTTGCACAATTGAATGACAAGTACATAAAGTAAAACATCAATTAAAATTATTATATTTTCAAGTTGATGAAAGCCTAGCGTGTATGGATATAGTTTCAACTTTTCATATTCTAGTCATAATCTATCAAAGTTTTAATGTAAAAGTATTTTGGAAAATTTGAATAACCAACCAATTTAGAACATACATTATTTTTCTTATATAGAAATTCTTCAAACTTTATGTAGAACCTATAATGAACTCAATGAAATGCTCTATGGTTTCAAAATGCAATTTAAATAGGTTTTTAAATTTTTTTTAATGTTAAGGTTGAAAAGAGACTATTTTTAAAAATAAATTTTCTTAGGACTTCTTTTTTGGCATACTTTATCATGCTTGGATCCATGAATAATTTCTTTGGGCTCATTTTTCTTAAATAAGGCATCACAAAAGTTTCATGTTTTTTCACAAGGAGTTTTTGTATTGTTCACAAAATCAAGAGGAGCTCAAGGTCTATTTTGGAAAAAGATAATACTAAACATACACTAAAACATACATGGCCTATTTCACAAATTATGGAATGGGTCTATTCCACCTAGGAAAATGTTGGGCCAAATATGGTGATGTGCCCTTCTATCAAGTAGTAAAGGGTTACCATGGCCTATTCCAAAGCCTAACTTATGTTCCCCCACCATTGATTCACATCATTATAATGTTCCCAATTTTGATTCACATCACAAGTTGAAATGGTTGAAACAAAGTGGAATGAGTAGATGATCACATGTCCCACTTAGGAAAAAAGGTTAAAAAGTACCTCAAGATAGAAATGTTAAAAAATTATTGTGTTCAAACTATGCACAATAGCTTGCACACATTCAATCCTCATCACCTTAAAATCTTTGTATCGCATGTCTTTTAGTCAAAGTGTCTCCATAGTGCATTAGGTGGAAAGATGCATGGTGATATTTTTTTCACCATCTCAAAAAGCTATTAATTCAAGCTCATAATTAAAAAGGTCCCAAGTTTTTGTTTATTTTCCAAAGTTGGACCATGATCACATTAGAAATGTCTCCTTAAGCTCCAATCACACGCGGTGTTAAGGATTTTTGTGTTAAGTCACCAAACACCAAGCTAGTTATTTAGAACATAAACTTCATTACCAAAAGTACAATGTTAATTTAATTTTTAAACTCTCATTCACACTTATGATGTTAAAGTACCTACTAACATTTAGCTTAATGTCAAACTCTAACAATTTTTCATCATCATTCACACTTGTGATGATGACAAGTCTCTTTTGCACATTGTCTCTTTCACTAAGGTGGTTAAGTCATAGGTAAAAACATGGGTGGACAGATGGTAGGTGGGTAGTAAGTAGGTAAGTGAGTGGGTAGTAGGTAGGTAGGTAATAAGAAAGTAGAAGATAAGTAAGTGTGTGGGTGTGTGGGTAGGTGTGGGCGGTAAGAGAATGATAGAAAAACATTTTGTTAATTTATCATTGATTTAAAGCCTTTTTTAAGACTATTACCCAATAATGAATTTTTATTCTAAAATCTATGGGTTTTTAAACATTTTATGTCAAGCTAACATTTAGTTATCACCTAATGTTAATTGGGTGCCACCTAAGATGCCATCTAAATTTTGATGTTAACTAATATTCTTGGTTTGATTACAACATTTTTTTGTCCTTCTTAACACCCACTTAACATTGAATTGGCATTAAGTGCGATTGGAGCATTAAAATTGAATAGATGCATCCATAGTGGAACCAATAGTTAAAATACTTACCATGTCAAAAATATGTGACATTTGCATGAAGAAGAAAATTAGTTTAGATTGATCCACATATCTTAGTTTATAGGAGTTGAGGATATGTCATGTTGATGGCGATTCATACATTTCATGGGTTTTGGATAAACAAATCCTAGTTTCATTTTATGTTTGAAAAAAAATTGTGGATTGTTTCTTTTTTTATGTTTTATTTTTAATTCCTAAAAGATTTGCTAATGTTTTTTGTATCAAGCAATTTCAAGCACTTTTCAATGTCTATGTATTAACTAATATACCCATAGTTATATAGGACACTATCATTCAAGCAAACATTGATAAGTGCTAGAAACAACGTTGAATGTAATGGTTAATTCATGTCAACATCCAAAATATGGTGTTTGGGGCAATATGCATCATATGGTCATTGTAGTGCAATTGTTAAAAGAAAATATACTTTTGAACATTTTTTAATTTTGCTACCTACCTACCCACTTACCTACTTAAGTTACATTAAAATTATGTGCAATTTTATTAATATTTTCATTCTAATGGACTTAATTTTCATAAATCGATTTTTTTTTCATCAATTGATCATCACTAATAATGTACAACAACATGGAGCCCAAGTAAGATCAATGTGGAACGAGTGCTAGAAATCCACAATGTAAAGCAATAAACACAAGTGAAATAAGGTTCCAAATTGAACAAAATTTCTAACCCCCCCTTACCCTTCTTTGTTTTTTTCTTTTCTTTTTCTTTCATCTTCCCATTTTGGTTCCCAACAATTCATCATTATTTATACTAGATCTCAAATTTGTATTTTTCATGTCCATGTAAATACTTGTATGGGAAAATGATAGATAACATGAACATGAAAAGACACGTGTTAATTTGTCTATTCATATCAATGTAGGTGGGTTAAACTTGGATGAAATAAATTTGGATGACACAAACAAATAAAGTTCATTCCTTTTATTATCTACATGAGGTTAGTTTCCAAAATATAGAGTTGCACAAACACTTTTAAGCAAGCCCTTTACTAGTCTAATCTTTTTAATGCCCATTTCATAACAAACTAATACCCACCAAATATGTTTTTATAATTGATGTTGTAAAAATATTCTACAAACTATATGGATGATGAAATACACTAGATTGGATGACATATGCAGTTTTTTTCTTTTTCTTGCCCTAAACAAAATATAAAACACATATGAAGGGTCATAAGCAATTCCAAAACTATTTTATGTGTTTGAAAATAATGGATGTTGTTTTTTCTACTATTTTTGATTTTTCATCTTCATTGTATTGGACAAAATTATATAAGTAAAATATTTTTATTACCTTTACATTGTCAAGGGACACATAACAAATGTATGAGGAAATCATGTGAGATAAAAATTAAGAAATCATTGATTTATGCTTGGCAAGGAAAATTTAAGAATTACTAGTTTAAATGAAACAAATATATTTATTTCAAAATATAATTTATATAAAAAATTTAATTTTAATTAAAAAATTTCTATTGGAAATAAAATAACACAAACTAAATAAATTCATAGCATAACTAAAAGGTTGCAATCAAGGTGTTTTTTTTCAATTTCATGAGGTAGGTGGACTCCTACGTAAGAAGACTTATTCAATTTTGGCTACAAGTCAAAGAGAAAAATAGATTTTTTGAAAAGACCATCAATTAGCAAAATATTCCACACAAATAGAAGAAGAAAAACCATGTAAATAAAAATCAAGGATGAGAACCCATCCATCAAAGTACTAAGCAAATGAGAACACAAGTAGACACAACCCAAAGAAAAAACAAAAGCAAACAATCAACAAAAATCAAGTAAAGAGCCCTATGCAAAAAGGACTCATGGCCATGAAATGACAATCATCAACAACAAAAAAGACCTAAAATGAAAGAATAGTCATCTACCACAAATCGACTAATGATGGAAATGCATTAATTATGGAGTGTGGAAGAGATGAAAAACCTCAGCCAAATGCAATAGCCCATTGAAGAATCGCTATGGTTTGCACACGTTGTAGGGTTATGGACATGCGTTGTTAATAGTAAGAAACAAGCATTGAAGGGATTAATGAAGATCGTTGATGACATGCAATAGTGGATTATGTGCAAGCGATCAAAAACAAAAATGAAAACACCCATATGTTTCAATAGCAAGGGGAATGAAGTCATTGCATGGTGTTCATTCAACATATGACATGTCTTCTCCTAAGTAGCCATCATCACTGCATGTGATGTTGTTTTCAATGTTCATTATAACATATATATGCAAGTTGAGTTAGTAATGATGATGCCCATCAAGGTCCAGAAGCTATCTCTAGTGATAAGGATATCCATTCGTTGTTGGGTGTGGCAAGGGAAAAGGTGGCAAACTCCCTTTAAACATGTGTTCCATTCTCCAAAGCAATAGTTGCGATAATGTCTCGAAATCTATCATGGGCTATTGTACATTCATTCTTGAAAGGCCACTAAAACAAACAGGTGCCTTGATCGTCAATGGTATGACCACATTAACATTGTGAAAGATGGACTACTGTAGGATGTGGCAAGCCAAGACAAATATGTAGTGTTGTAAGGAAATGGGCCGAAGATAAATGAAATGATAATGTGGTAGGATGAATTAATAAGCACGTGCTTGCCTATAACCTACACTTGAATAAAGACATGTTTGTATAAAATCTGAAGGAACATTTACAAAGCAAAGCAAATTCGTATTCATGTAGGTGACCTTCCAAAGAAGCTTGCAATTGGGGATAAGACTGAACCACTAGGCTTTCAAAGGGTGTGACTTGAAAACAAACAACTTGGGGTAATAGGGCTCAGGTCTTTTGTAGTGTTATTTAGAACGAAAAATTGTCAATCTCAACATGTGTTACTGCATCCAAGAGAATAGGGTGATCATCATGACAAATGACAAGTGCAGAAGAGATCAGTGCCTAACATCCCAAAAATGTGAAAGTGATCGTTCGAACTTTAAAAAGGAGGCTAAACTTGTTTGAAAAAACAAGAATAATGGTTTGACAACAAGCTAAGTGACCGATAAAACCACCAAAAGACCTTACACCAAGTAACTTCTCTAACATGGTTATGGAACAAATATCAAATTTAATATGATGTTGTAAAATACTTGGAGATGTAAACACTATAAGGAGCAAGTAGCCATAGTGTTGGGGTGTAACACAATGAGAGCATCGCAAAAGTTGCCTAAAGATCTACAAGCATAGGGAAACTAAATATCGCCCCAAAATCTTCATGAAAAACCTTAGCCACAAACAACTCAATGAATGATTTGGATTTCACCGATGCACCCAAAATATGAAAATTCGAGTTAGGAATAAAAAAACAAAGAAAAAGTTTTATAAAGTGGTCCAACCCTCGTGGAAACCAAGCTACACATTTCATTAGTTGCACTAAAAGTCTTAATGTTGAAAACTCTTGCTACAATCGCAAAAAAATGGGAACCACATCTAAGTACGACCTACTATATGTGTATCATCCACCAACAAATGGAAAACACAAATAGGGTGCGTTGTTATTCTAAGGTAATGACTATAAAAGTGAACCAAAGCAAACAACGTTCCTCATAATGGGTCCCATTGTTATGTACCTGACTCCAATGAAATCACTATGAGATCCTCATGTCAAGAAGCCTGAGAAAAACACAATGGGGATGGGCGTGCATAACATCATCAAACAAATGGGAAAAACTAATCTAGAAAGCCAAACGAAGACCATAACTTTTGAAAATTAGTTGACCATGACAATTAATCAAAAGCATTACAAACATCCACATGCAGTACCACCCAATTTGGGTGCAAATCTAACATTGCTCAAATGCCATGAACCATTGTCTCACACCCACCATGAATTGCTACACCAAATTAATGAGGATTAAAATGATCCGCGAAAATATCCTTAAACTAAATAGCCAATGTGAGGGCAACTAAGCGATAGGTCACCTCCCTGATCATGATAAGATGTATGCCTCTAAACTACTTTTCCAACACAAGAAGTTGAAATGTAAAAAAACAAATGTGATATTGAAGGTGGAACATGACCTCGAACAATGTGCCCACATACCTTGAAAAAATATTTGAAGCCATTCATAGAATCATTTGGGACAAAACAGTCTCATAAAGCTCATACACCATACTTGATGGTCACCGAAAAAAAAAAATGGTGAATGTGCAAGGCAAATATAAATCCTCTCAATTTAAAATAACCATTATCTTTGGATGGAAATCATCAACAAAAGGGGGGAAATCAACCTTAGCAAATGGATGGACAAGGTGAAGGATTATAATGGTTTTGTTTAATGGGGTTGCATGTGTGTTCAAAGTAATGCATGTAGATCGAACGTACTCCTCTACATAAGCAAAGGTGCATGTGTGGTGTGATTATGTTAATGGATGTGGGGTAGGATTTGGAATCGATTCCAAACATTTGCGATAAGCTAAAATGGATGTTTTAATTGTGTGTTCTTCTTGTGATGTTTCCCAATCACCACCCATGTATCACTACAAGCAAACACGAATCTCTTGGTGGCCTTTCTCACCACCCCATGGAGGAAATGACAAACACCAAGAAGGGAATAACAAAAAAAAATGCCAAGTTATAATATTGGAAGGATCAGATGTTAATTGAAATAAAAGGATATTTAATACTTGTTGAACATTAATTCGAAGAGCACATGGAATATGGTGGTATGAATGAGAATGAAGTAAATCCAAATGGAGAGCATCAATGATGTCTATGGATGTAATCCATGTCCATGCTGAAAAAGGAGGAAAACATGGTAAATTCGAAGGCAACACCACCTTTGAAACAAATGACTACCTATGAATGGTGCATGAAAATTAGTGTTGTGCTAACACCCCCCCCCCCCCCCTTGCATTGAATAAACGATCATAAAAGGGTTTAGGAACATGGGGACACAGAGGAAAGGATTATACAACAAAAATTGGAAATGTTTTTAATGGATGTGGCAAGTGGGGCGAAATAAAGCCGATGGACCAAAGAACATGAGGGGACTAGCCAAAATAAACTAAGAGGGATGGGAATGGATGGAAGTCAAAACATAGCTAGGCATAGGGGTAAAGTTGTTTACTGGCTTTTCATCTTGCTATAAGGGTTAGGATGCCTGATGACGCTTTGGAGATGGAGAACCCACAAGATTTTCCATGTTTATTGTCAACTTAACATATTTAGTCTAAAACCGAAACCCAAAACCCTAATCTCAAAAATCTTGACTCGAAAAAACCCCTTTAATCCCCTTTAAACCCTAAAATTATTGTTTTAAAATAGGAGTACTTATAAACAAAACAAAAAAGCTAGAAGGGGACATGTGGAAATAAATTCACAAAAACCCAAAAAATGGGTGGGAATAACAAATGGACTTAGTTGGAAATTTGTTGTTGCTCATGTGTTGTTGCTTAAAGGCCTTGCTCGTTTGCTCTACCTATTCTACCTTGCCCCTGTCTCGCTTTGTTTCACACTATCATGCCCTCTATTGCTTTGCCTTTGGTCGTGACTTAAACCCAAAACCTAATTCTAATGCAAATTGTAAGAAAGTTGGGGGGATTGTATTTGTGAAGTTCTTCATAGGTTTCCATTCCTAAAACTAAGCAAAAAGGAAGAGGAACAACAACAACAACATTCACAAAGATTCCGCTATCTTCCTCATTATGCCACCATCAATACTACTAGTATTATTGTTGTTGCCGCCTGGTCTTTGGCATGTTAGACCTTGTCTTTGCTAGCAAAACACAACCTTGAAAGGTTACAACACTATTTGTGCCTCACACACAAGACACAACAACCGATAAAAAACCGATAGTTCCAGTGCTGCTAATGCTGAAAGGACCGCCAAACAAATGGAAGGTAGTTGACAATAAGGATTTCATAACACTTGCCTATGTTATGATCTTCAAGTCCTTAAAATATTAGGCCATAAATCTTTTAAATGTTTGCAAATCAATTGACAAGCTTAGGAATGGGCATATATACCATCAATAGGATGAAAATTAAAACTAATGATGTGTGGGTATGTTGTTTTTTATATATCTTTGAATGAAGGTATGTAATTTTTTTCAATTTATTTAATTATCAAATAAGGATATATTAGCATTCAAATATTTTCATTAGGTTAAAGTATGGGTACACAAAAATAAATTTTGTTGATAGATTTTTTAAGGTCCAAATACCTTCCTAACATATATCTTTTTTTGAACAAAGAAGGGATTATATTTTTAATTAATTAATTAAAATGAACAAAAAATTCAAAGGTCAAATTTAACATCAAAATGCAAGAATCAAATGTGCTTGATTCGCCCTTGAAGAAGGATAAACATGTCTATGAATGAACATTTCATGTGTGAAAAGACAGTGATGTCATGGTTGGAATTTAGTTGGTGATAAAAAAATTTAATAATTTTTAATTAATTTTTGGGCACTCCATTAAGCTTTTGAATCATCTAATTTCATTAAATAACACAAAAATTATGGCCCTCCAATAAGGGAATCTTTCATTTGAATATATCTTTACCACACATTTACCATGTCCAATTTTATCACATGTTAATGATCCTACAGTTTATTCCATATGATTTTGCCCAAAGCTTTCACCTTCTTGCTTATATACTTGAGCCAAAGGGAAGACAACATATCTTCACATAGAAACTTATATTTTGGAGAGCTTTTGAAAGTTTTGGTATTTTTTTTCTTTTTCTTGTGATGGGATAATCAAAGGGCTAATTGCCACCAAAAAAACACTTGAGAGGAGGCATTCTATTTTATTAAGAGAACTAACAAAGTTTAGGGCTTATATCATATTTATCTTAAATATGTTCACTTAAATGTCAAAATGTATCCAACATTGGGTAAATATTTTTTTTACATATATGGACAAGGTTATGAATAAGGTATAATTTTTCAAATTTACATACTTTTGAATATGCATTTCACTAAGGTATGTTGATTTGAGAAAAATAAGTTAGGATAAATGATATACCTTATTTGTAATCAAGGTATATATGAGTAAAACATATACCCACACAATATTGGTTAAAACATATACTAAGGGATGTTGGAGAGGAATCACATTCAAACACTATGCAATCAGTAAAGTTTTGCCAAAGATAAGTTTGAAGGTTTTAAGAAAGGTTTATGTGCCTTAGGGGAGTCACACTTTTAGCAATATGGATTAGTAAAAATAGCATGTTCTTTCATGATAGTTGTATAAGCATTCACCACATAAAGTTGTTCATTTGGATAAGCATTCTAAATTAAGGTAGGTTAGCTTTGCAATCCACTCTATAGAATATAGATGGGGCCCCTTTTGCTTAGGACTTTTTATCAAGATTTCAACAAGCAATGGGACATTCACTTTGCCCAAGTAAAGCAATTCATTTGGACAAGCATTCTAAATTATGCTAAATTAGCTTGCCAATTCACACTTCAAAATATTGATAGAATCCACTTTGCTACTGACTATTTTTTACAAGAATTTTACAAGCAATGAGGCCCACACTTTGCACTTTGTTCCCTTGACAAGCTCAAGATTAGATGGTGCTATCACTTGTCTAGTAATTGTTTCATAAGAATTACTCCAACATATTGTTTCACATAATTTTTAATTGTTTGTCATTTGGATTGCAAATCTATTATGCTTGAGTTTGCTAGAGGAAATGTTGAATCATGTAAACAAGACTCTAAAACCCTTATACCAAAGGTACAACGTAAGAATTCACATAATAACTTCACAAATCTTTTGGATCCAAACACACCAGAGCTTTAAATAATGAAAACAAAAGAAATAGTATCATTCATACTATTAATGATGAAAAACAACAATTTTTTCAGGGGACTACAATTCATTGTATGTAGATTTGTCTAATCTCATCCATACATTTCAAAGTTTGAACGAAGGCCATTTTTCCACAATGATTTGAAGACCTTGTTCCAGTTCTTGCCCTAAAACTAAACTATGAGAATTGCAGAAATTTTTGGAAGACCAAAATAGAGTCAATATAAATAAATATCAACATGAAGATTATATCTTTACTCATGACTCAAAAACTGCAAATAATCCTTGAACTAATTCAATTTGAAAGAAAGCAAGAAAGGCAACCACTTCCCTACATAATATAGTATTTAGTATAAAGCCTCCATGTTGGTGTGAAGGCAATTCTCATAAGATAGGGGAGAGGTTTTCAAATCAAACAAGCTCCAATTAGTGTCATCAAAGGTATTACTTTCTTTTTCTTTTTCCTTTCTTCTTTTTTCCTTTGACTTCTTTAAAGGATTAAATTGCCAGAGATCTTTCAAATTTCTGCACTAGGTGCAGGAAAAAAAATCTTTGCAAGCATCATCTCTACCTGGTGAAACATCAAAGAAATTTGGAACTGAATTATGAGGGATCTTCTTTATCCCCCCCTTCTGATAACATTGGGTGCCCACATCATCAATTTTCCTTGAGTGAATTGCAGCTTCCAGTTGCAAAAGAGCTCATCAAGTCTTTGTGGAGACCCACCTTATTTATCTTCCCACAAATGTGCACACACACACACACACACACACACACACACACTCATTTCAGGAAAAATAGCTCAAATGAAATCTTGAAGACAAGCCCACCCAATAAGCACCTGCTAGTAGAAACCAGACTCACTTAACAGTTATCAGAAACAGGAAGACCCTTGGCAGTTATCAGAACAGTTCTTAGGGTTCATAACTTGAGAACCACAGTTCCCAAATCTTTTGGGGAAGACGTCAAATAACTGCCTTCAAACCCACTGGTTCTTTTACAACTTGTTTCCTGAAAACTGTCAGTTCTTTGATTCCAATCCTCCCAAACCTGGAACCAGCAGTTCTCTGATTCTGAAATATTTTTAAAACTGGAACCAGCAGTTA
>Ga0116227_10008096_pt1 | contig 20052 bp, 13 predicted proteins | sample S1TSphgellanicum_FD_89693 | JGI IMG/M metagenome (GOLD analysis project Ga0116227, IMG submission 89693) | Host-associated microbial communities from peat moss isolated from Minnesota, USA - S1T2_Fb - Sphagnum magellanicum MG | ecosystem: Host-associated > Plants > Peat moss > Unclassified...
AGTCCTCGATGTCTGCAAATGCTTTGGAGCTTGAGTCCTTGAAGCTAATGAGCTCAACAGCTGCAATCATTTTTTTGAACCCTAAATTTGAACCCTATTTTTTCGGGAAAATAATGCGTACTTAAACGGGTGCGTACTTAGGCGGGAGGCTACTGTACTATTGTTCATGTAAGTGTCGATAATTATATATACAATATGTAAAGGTCATGTCCGTTTTTTTACATTACACTTACCTTGTTTCTTGGTGAATAATTTTTTACACTTACATTTAGCCAATGTAAATAATTTTAACACACTTACATGGCCCTATATAATTAATTTTGGGCATATAAAATTTGTATAAATCCATACATTTATATGGCCTTTCATGGTTGTGCATTGCTCATTTAAATTATTTAGTCTAGGCTTAAGGTTTATAACTAGGTTTGCAAAACTTAGCAGCTTGTGTGCCATAGCCATTGCAACCTCCTCCTCCTTGATGAGTTCACCAAGTGAACAAAGAATGAACATATTTTGTTTTCCTTATTCACTATTTGTTTTGTTATTGTCATTGTCATCATGTTTTTAAATCTCTTTGTTTTGTATGTGTAAGGAGAGGAGTTCAAGGCAAACTCTAGGTATCTTTGACATATAGGTGAGCTTCAAGTGTCTTTGGCATTTGTGTGTATGTGGTCTTGGTCGGTATGTGTGTTTCTTGTACTTGACCTTCTTTTGGTATGTTTTGTTTGTGTGTGTAAGCACAAAGGAGCAATTTTTTTCTTGAGAAACCATTTGGGAGGCCTTATGAATCTTTGTTTTTTGGTATGTTTTGTTCATGTTTTTTCTTCTAAACCTTTTTCTAGTTTGCCTTGTTTGTGTGTGCAAGCACAAAATACCAAAGCTTAATCAATCTATGTGTTTTTGGTCGGTCTTGGTCATGTTTTTTCTTCTAGGCCTTCTAATCTATCTTGTTTGTGTGCGTAAGCATGGAGTAATAAAGCTCAGTCAGTCTAGGTGTTTTGCCTTTTAAACCTTCATTTGGTTTGTCTTGTTTGTGTGCACAAGCATGGAGTAGCAAAGCTCGGATAGTCTAGGTGTTTTTTCTTCTAAACCTTTTTCTAATATGTCTTGTTTGTGTGTGTAAGCATGGAGCACCAAAGCCTGGTCAATCTAGATGTTTTTTCTCCTAATGTCTTGTTTGTGTGTGTACATGGAGCACCAAAGCCTGATTAGTCTAGGTGTTTTTTCTTGTAAACCTTTTTCTTGTATGTATTATTTGTGTGTGTAGGCATGGAGCAACAAAACATGGTCAATCTAGGTGTTTTTTCTTCTAGACCACCTTTATAATATGTATAGGTGCAAGCACAAAACATCAAAATAAAGAACATTATTGCATTGCCATTAATATCACCATTGGTATTCTTTTCCTTTCTTTAAATGAACATCACCTTATTCTTCTAAACCTTCTTTTGGTATGTATTGTTTTTATGTGTGCAAGCACAAAATAGCAAAATGAGGAACATTTTTACATTGTCATCACCATTATTGTATTTTCTTCTCTCTTTAAATGAACATCACCTTCTTGTTTTGGTATGTGTTGTTTTTCTCTATTTGTTTTGTGTGTGTATATGTGACCTTTTTGTTTAGTCATTCTAGTCATGCTTCATGTGTGTTTATGTGTTTAGGCATGGAACAACAGAATGAAGAATGATTTTGCATCGCCACTAGTTGTTCTAATCTTGTTTCATATGTATGTCCATCGTAATTTATAATGTGTGCAAGCATATAACAACAAAGCAAGGAATGTTTTGCATTGCCATTGGTCATTATTGTCTTGCCTCATGTGTGTGTCCTTCATCACAATTTGTTTATGTGTGCAAGTAGGAACAATAGAACAAATAATGTTTTTGTGTTGCCATTGCCATCTTTTTCTTTTTAATTTTTTCAAGTGAATGTCACCTACTTCTGGCATGTGTTGGTCATATGTGTTGGTCTTTTATATTTTTCGTTGCTTTCATTTTGTTGTGTGTGTTCAAGTGTCCATCATGGTCTTGATGAATGTGTGTGTTTTTATGTGTGTGGAGGCACAAAATGATGAATGAAAAACATTTTTATGTCTAGAAAAAAACTCAAAAAAAGGAAAACATATTTTTTAAAAAGATAAAAAGAATGCCCAAAGGTGAAAGTAGAGGAAAAACAATTCAAAAAAATTAAAAGAAGAATATGAAAAAAAAATGCTAAAAGATGAGAGATTTATTCAAATAATTGCAAAATATACCAATCATATGTTTTTCCACGATAAATCAACATGCATAATATCATGTCTTGTTTAAAACAATTCAACAATTTCATAAAGAAATCCAACTTTCAATTTGGCCACTATTGCATTTGTAATGAAAATAAATTTATACATGAATTAATAATATGTGATATTTCAAATCTTGACTCTAAACTAAAACATATGAAAAATTTACTCAAGATGAATCCTAGATTTCATTTTGAATACAATATCAAATTCATCCCAGAAGAATTATTGAATGATACCAAACACATGCATCCAGAATTGGAAGGATTATTGTTATCAAATCAAGGTATTTCAACTACTGAACATCAATTTTCAACATGTAAAATTTGTTACATTTCTTCGAAAAACAATAAAATGTTGAAACTTGCATTAACCAATGGTTTATGGATTGGCATCACACCCAAAATGTTACTAAAATTGACGACAGTAGAAGAAACCTTGATAACACATTATCATTGTTGTACCATATTGGTCAAATTGAGGTATATCAATGAAGGGAGCACGACATGTCAACATGCATTCAAAAGAAATGTTGTAAGTTTTGCACAAGATCTCGAAAGTGCAATAAAACTTCTAGACACATTACCATCATCATTAGAATCATTATATGATACTATTGTACTACATTTTGTTGGAAGTTCACACCCATTTGTAGAATTAGTTAAAAGTTGCAAATTATTATATGTACGTAAATATGTTGTAACCATATGGCTCATATGGTTAAAAATGAATCATATATATAGGATATAAAAATACAACTATGAATATGGATGTTTTAAACATGTTGCATGAAAATGATATACCAAAGCCAATAATGAGATCAATGTTCCAATCGACAAATGTTGAACTTGCAAATGTCAAACATTGTACGAATATCATAGACTTACATCAACAAAAAAAAGTACAATGAAATTGAACATGTCATAGAAACATGAGGATTAATAGATTTCGATGGCATAGACATAAATGAACATGAACAAATGACTAATGCATTCCAAAATTTACATTGTAATTAATATTTATTTCATAATCATCACACCACAGTGATAAATGAATACAACTATCCAAATCTAATAGCATGCATATTTTCCACCTTATTTCCTTTTGGAATTGGTGTCCCCAAAATGAACAACATACCCATAAAATTATCACTACAAACTCATGTAAAACATTTAATGAATCTGGACAAAATTTGTTATCAATTTTCAAAACATCATTTATTTCCATTTTTTGTATTCAACATAATACAACATAGACAAATTTGTCTTGGAGCTAAATTAATATTATCAAAATCATCAAACATAAATGAAAGAGAACTCCTCAATGAAATACAAACTATAAATTTTGATGACATTATTACTAACTCACAAAACATAGATTACAACAAATATATATGTAGTTTATTACGACTTAAAAAAAATTATAGTAAATATGTCATGGCTTCTAGAAGTAGTCATGCAACACAAAGAGACCAAATTTTTAGTATGACAATTTTTATGGGAATGTCAAGTTTGTTTTTCACTTTAAATCCTACATTTGTTCATCATACTTTGTTAGCAATTTTAAGTGAACAAAACATAAATCTTGATTTATTCTATGATAAAAATATGCTAACAAAAAATGAACAATGCAAATATGCAACAATAAATCCAAAAGCTCAAGCTATATTTGTACACATTATTGTTAATGTTATCTTCAAATATATGTTACAAGTAAAAAACACAAAAGATTTATTTAACAACACATATTCTTTTGTTGGTATGTTGGAAAAATCATTGCAAATGTTCCAACTCTAGTTTCTCTACCAAAAAAAAAGAGCCAGGGGACTAGCATGACAAAATCCTTCACCTTTACTAGTTTTGTGACTATGTTAATTTGCGATTGTTTGGATGCACAAATAAAATGTGAATGCTTCTTCTTCTATATTTCTCCCATGTTTGATAATGTGTTTATCCATTTAAGTGTGTGCACACATTGAGGGATGCCTATCAATAAAATTGATTAGGCAAGATGTAACCTAACTCTTTAATTTAATTATATGATTTACAATCCCTACCAAAGTCATATACTAACTTTTTGTAAAGTTCACGAATCATAATAAAAATACATATTGTAATGACATATTAATTATTGTACTTTTGGAAAATTTCAGTTAATTAAATGTTTTCACATAACTTTCATGTGGCAATGGGAGATAATTTTCTGGTTCCCCCACAACACTAATTAATTTTTGATCCCACAACTCATTTTTCTTGCAAAAAATTAATGAATGAAAACTTGGAAATGTAATCCATGGGAATTGTTCCATCTGAAACTTTCTCACATGGTGGTGATATGATTTTATTATTTTCCCGCACATGGGTTGAACAATTAGTTTTTTTTACAACCCTAAAAGTAATCAATATTGTGAGGGTTTTAATGTGTCAGTATGGTAAGTGATGAACTTGAAAGGGATAACATTTTCATCTTAGAATCAAGAGATGTACTTTTGAAACAACAAGCAACAAAGGTGGATGAAAATGATAATGCCATTACCACCTTTGAAGTATGTATCTAAACTCCTTTCAATGTTCATTGCTTTTAGAGTTTAAGGTAAGTCATAAAATCCCTTTGCCTAAATCATAAGTTGAAGTTTTTATAGTTTGTGTAGTAACAATTGTTAATGATTGTAAACAATGGATTTTATCCCTAGGAGTTATGTAAGGGTTCAAAGGAGTATTTAGATAAACAAATGAAAATAAAAACTCACCAGAACTTGCTCATCAAGTTATGAATATGTTTGTTTCATGATCTTCAACCTTTGCAAAGCTTATAATGTTGGAAAGTTGAAAAAGTCAATAAACCAAACTCAATGAAACCATGTACATCATTTTAAAATAATTAAAAAGTTGTATATGTGGTTGGTTTTATTAGATGGATGAAAGGACTATATGATCAATTGCAAAATTTACATTTAACAAGAGTTTAACACAAAATCCTTGACTTCATTTTCATTTCAAAAATGTCCAATGGTTTCATTTGATGAATTTACAAATCACACAATTAAATAGTAGATGAGTATGATACAATTTCTAGAGTCTTATTATGAAATATTCTTTTGCAATATCATAGATATGAACAAGATGTGTTTTGTTAGGTCAAGCTAACATGGTAGCAATCATTGCCCCATATAAATGCAATACACATATAAGGAATGTTGTCATTTGACTATTCAAACAAGAGGAAATAGCTAGTGGAAATGGAGGATGATATGTTTCATCATGTTGGATGTATGATCAAAGACAAGTCTCTAGGACATTGAAAGAAGAAGTGAATGCAAATCTTGCAACCACTCGAATTTGTTCTAATGCATTAAAAATGTGCATGATCCAATCCTTCAATTGTCTCATTCAACAAATCTTTCTTTGGTGGTCCTTTGTAGGTTTTCACCTTTCACTATGAGAGTTATTCACATGGTGGATGTAGGTCATTGCATCTTTATTATATTTCATGTGTTAAACATTATGTGTTAAAAAATATTGTGGAGGAAAAAAAGACATAATGCTTGCAAGTTGTATTGAGAGAAAAAAAAATCTCTAACCAAAGTGTAAACCAATGTTGTTTAATTCTTGATTTATGAAACGACCTTCGATCCCAATATTGAATTTATTCCTTTATTTTATAAACTTTTGGGATCATGATCATTGTCCTAAAAAATGATTTTCTATATTTATAAACCTTCCAATTTTTGAAAGATCTTTCAAAATTTCTAGTCTAGTCCTACCATGTCCATGTCCATTTACTTTACACATAACTAAAGAAAAACATTTGTTTAGTATTACTCCTATTTAATAGGTGAACAACTTGCGAGATGAAAGATTGTGTAATGTACATTGTTTAAAATTAAATAAATTTGATAAATTTTGCTTGAAATCTATGACTTCTGTTTTGTGTGCTTAAGTCATGATGGGTAAAATTCAATGCAATAACACATCCAAGAAAATAAAAGGCTTCTACCATAAATTGAAAACTCCTACTACTAGGACACTCAAATACTACATGTGGTGAAAGAAACATCTAAGGAGGAATAAAAACGACACATGACACTGGTTTAAACATTTGCCAACCATCCAAAGAAGACCAGCAAGAACCATCCAAAGACCACTAAGAACAATTGACTGTATGCCAGTGATTCCAAGCAAATCCCTAAGAGCATTTTGGGAATGTCCCCAACCTTGAGATTTTACCCATTGTAATAATGCACAAGCCAAAGGTGATCATGAACCTAAACCTAAATATACATAATTCAAAGCAACTTCAAACCACCAAGAACTTATTCTTACAATATATATGAACCTGCATAGAATGGAAAGATAACCCCAATTGTAAGGTCAGAGTTTTCAGTTTATGATCAGTAAACAGGAAAAAGAACACTGACAGCAAATTCAATGCAAACAATATAATACACCATCCTATGACCTGCCCAGTTGGTGCATCTCATTCCCCATACAGAGCACTGCAATATTTAGGACCACCTTAACTACACTGTTTGATTGCAAGGCCAGAAACATAAGTTCAGCAAAACAAGTTTCCAGCTTTAGTATTCTCTTTACCACAGGCTGTCATAGCTGCCATAGGCTACTGGGATCTACATCTCCACTCTGCCAAGGAAGTAGCCAATCCTCATACTAGTGACTTGGGGCTAGTCTCACTTCATGGCATAGGCATGTCATGTGTCACGCTGCTATGAGTAACAGCAGAAATGACTGTAAACTATGGGTGCTAAGTGCCAGCCATCCACACTGTTGAGAGACTGGTAATAGGATCCTCCTTGCTTGTAGAGTGATCTCCACACATTGCTCCTAAAACACAACAAGAAGAAAAAACAACATGCTGCATTCATACAAGCCTTTTCAGTCACATTTTCCCCAAAGAGAATAACTCTCAGAGCACTCCTAGAATACTACATCTTCTACTCCCTGCAACATCACCAGGACAAGCTCATCATCAACACTAGAAGTTGTCCCTTTGGGAGGCTCTCTTCTGGATTCCATTGATAATCTCACCAAGTCCAAGAGAAGGTCGATTGAGAAAACCCTCATAATGTGACCTACTGCTTGTTAGCGGAGTCTTCACCAAAAGCTCGAAAAAGTTCCCATAGATGTACTCCGGTACATAGCCATGTTCTCCATCGTAGACAAGCACATGTCCATGCCATTCCCATGTGCGATACCCAGAGGCGGCGTCTTCCTCATACCCCACACAGACGTGATGATCCCCGACGGCCACAGAGTTGCCGGAATTAGGGTTCAAGAGCTCCCACCGCCCATCCAGGATGAGCTTCACTATTGCTTCCGACAAAGAGGCTTCCTCTTGAGCGAGCTTTGCCCTAGTAGATTCTTCGCCAGTCCTTTCTGTCGTATCTACGGATTCTGCTCTTCCTGCTGGCGGACCTGAAGCCGCAATCTGCATTGCAGTCCTCGCCATGCTTTACGACCTAAACCAAAGTCGAAAACCCCAGAAAAACCCCCTTTCCCCTAAACTCAGTTCCTTCAGAGGCTGAAACCAAAAACCGCAAAAGCCCCCTCAAAAAGCCTCTTCCCCTAAACCGAGATCCCTAACAAAGTTCCTGCAAATGTCGTAGATCTATTTGTTCTCGAGAACGTAAACTCCCTTAATCGACGTAAATGCAAAGAACGGAAACCCGAATTGCGAAGGTGAGTAAGTGATCACTGACAACAACAGAAACGACCGATGATGACACCAAACCACAAATTGTATCTTCTCTACACAGCAGCTTTCAAGGCCAAAAGACTAACACCCCGCCAAACTTCCCGAAGGATATAAATGGAAGGTTAGATAAAGACCAAAAAACTGCGAACCCTAAATCATGCAAGAAAAATGGCAATCGTCCTGTTAGAGCATTTAAGCAAATCCTAAGGAGAGGTAGCCTTTTAAAGTCCTTCTCCTCCCCTCTCGTTCACGGCTCCCTTTCCTCTCCACTTCGCCCTCTCCCTCACCTGACACGAGGGTCAAAACAGCTACTGCACACAGAGGACAAACAAAGCGATTTCTTTTCCACAAGAAACCCTCCAAAAAAAACGAATGCAAGAAGAAACCTGTCTAAGACTTCCGGCCAGCTCCGAAGCCAGCAAACAAGCTACAGAAAAAGCACGCCAACAACAAACAAGCAGCGAATTGTCTCTGTCGATCCAGACGCGAGACGCGAGAGAAACAGAAGAAGAGAACGCGCTCGCGCACAGAGAGGGAGACAAACACAAGAACGAGTCGATTCGCGACATTCCGACTACTTATAATCGACCGCAACAAATGACCAGAGACTGCGGTCGGTCCCATGAGCGTCGAAGCGCGACATTCCGACTACGTAGAATCGACCGAAACAAATGAGCACACACTACGATTCCGTGAGCGTCCAAGCGCAACATTCCGCTATTCATAATCGACCGCTACAAAAGATCAGACACTAACGGTCCCAATGGGCGTCCATCATTTCGTACCGTTGGATCAAGCCATTAGATTCTTGATCATCGTGTGGGAATGATAAAACCCTAAAAGGTAGAAGCAAAACAAGAAGCAAAAAAGAAGAAAAAATGGAGACTTTCTTTCTTTCTTTCCCTTTTGTCTTTCTTCTCAATTAAATTATAACTGTTTTTTGGAGATGTTTTTTCCCATTTTTGTTATATCAGGTCGATGTTTCCTTCAAGATCTTGACGTCTATTACAGGAGGGCTTTTAGTACTAAGCAAATTGAAGGTGAAAGTAGAGAGTTCCGCTGTTTGATGTTGTTTGATGTTTAAATAGTTCAATGCCACAATTGACACTCCTTGCAGAGATGATGTAGAGGATTGCAAACATCAGAATTGTTCACCAACTAGATCCTTTTGAATCCTCACAATATGTCATTCAAGAACATGCGATCTCCTGGTTGCCTTAAAAAATGAATGTGCTAGCGACTTTCAAGCTGAGGTTGTCTTTTCAATGCATTCCTTCTTCTTCATATGACAGATTATAAGAGCAGCACTGCATCTTGAAAATGTTGGATGTGCTATAAGGCAGCATGCCATGCTAACAGGGTGAATGGTCCTCTTCAAGAACTGGTGCAGCAAGTCCCCTTTACGCCCACGCGCCCATTTGGTGCTTTGTTCTAAGGTTTTATTTTCTTCACGTGCACTGCAAATATGGGGTACGTTGCCTAACCTCGTCCTTTTCCTTGCATTTTTCTGTCAAGGGTTGTTTGAGAGTGGTGTCTCTCAGTGGGGCAAGAAAGAAAGGGAGAGAGAATGCACCTACTGATGTGTCGTTTTTCTGAAATCTTGGCTGGAAGAGAGAAAGAGAGGTTATGAGGGTTTTGAAATGTTCTTGACAACAACCTTTGTAGACGAATAACATGCGTTCTGTCATCTGTTGTCTTTTGTGTACTGTATGATAATCGGTGATGAATAATCTTGCAGCCTTTTTTATGCTGCTTCTTTGCTAACTTGAAGAAACACCCTAATGTGCACTTGTATTTGCAACAGAGCAGTAATCGCCTTGCCACTTGGTCTACTCTGCAGTGAAGCTACTCAAGCAGAACGAGTCAAGCAGGGGATTGTGGATGAACACAACCCCTTCTGACGGGTCCTGGTGGGCCCTAACCTGCAATAAGATGGAGAATAATGGCAACATTTATCAACTGAAGGGAAAAGCTCTCTTATTAAGCAATAGCCACCACTCCTTGGAAGCACCAATAACAGTCAGCAAAAATGACAACAATTCCTCATTTGTCAATCATGGTAGGTTTTGGTTTTACCATGCCTAGTTCATCTTTTGTTCAGATGCAGAAAAATGGAGAATCCAATTAAATCTGAAGGTTTGGCTCCATGTGCAGCAATTTCATTGTCGACTGAGAGGGGTCAGAAATATGTTGGCTCTCAGTGGCATTCATGGCCTGAGGAACTTGGTGAACCTGCCATCAGGTACATAGGTGGATTTTGGACCTTTCCTCCCCAAAAAATGACTTTATTGACTTTCTGTTCTTGTGGTCATTGTGGACGACTGGTTTTAGGATTCAACAATGTCAGTCTTGTGGGGTGAAGATCATCTCTGCCATGCTCTGTGTAACTATGTTTCTCTTCAAGGGGATTCTACTGATTTTACTTGTTGCTTTCTGTTACATGCCTTTTCCCTACGAGCAAGCCTTGACATGGCTATGAAAACCCTAAGGCATTTCTGGGATAAGCCAAGATTATTTGGCCTTCTTCCTTTGTATAAATCTCTCATGTTCCATGCATACTAACCTCAGTTACAAATTGAATAGATTACATTAGCAGGTACAATAACAATATCACTTGGATTGCATATCAATGGACTTTTGGTATGGACTCTTTGGACATGGATTAGAGGCATGTCATATCACGACCTAACATCTCATGAGTTGGGGGGCATTTATGTTAGCTGGAGCACAAACGATGAGGAGTTGCTTGTCCCCAGCAGACCCTTCCCACATCCTATTGCTTTACCTGTGAGTTAATCTACCCTGACTTGCTTGCCTTGGATGCAAACTGTGGTAGTCATTCTATAGAAAGATGACCTGCACTCTATTTTTGTCTCCTCCCCAAGTTGCTTCTTGTCTCCTTTCTTTCAACACTGCAGCTAGGCCAAAGTGTGAAGGTTTAATCATGGTTGGGTTTGAGTTAGTACAGTGTTGTCATGAACTCTAGGAAAGTGTCTTCCATACTGCTTGTTGCTAAAATTTCCTGTAGGTTCCATATGCAGAAACATTTGTGTCTCTTCAGACTTTTCAATCTTCCCAGGCCTGGAGGGTGGTGGGCTGCAGAATTTGTTTGCACAAGAATCTCAAAATAATGGTGGAAATCCATGTTCACAAGTGAGGGAAAGAAGAGAACCTAACAGCACTACTCCAGTTCACCCAGAGGAGCCTTCCAAAAACCTTGCAAAGTACATTGTGCCTCCTTACTCACCAACCTACGCTGGAATACCATCTCTGTTCTCACCAGTTCATCCGTTCTCTCCACAATGTTCATCACCTTACAACAATTCCAGGTTCAACTGGCAGGTTGGCAATTCAGAATCAGTTCTCTCTGCTCATCATTCATTTCTGCAAGAAGTTGTATCCAGCATAGAGCAGGGTGCCATCCTGTCAACAAATCCACAGGCACCAATTTTACCTGGAAATGGGGGTTTGTATCAGGAGAAAGCTGGAGACAGAGATCACTCTCATGATGGTGTCATCAGTAATTTGTCTCCGGGAGATGATGAGTCCAGTGAGAGTGTTGAGTTTAGCAAAGAGGATCTGCATCACCCTACCCATTGGAGAGGAAATACTGGCAAGCAAAGGCATTCTGAGAGGGAGAAAAGGAGAAGACACAAAGGCAATAGCTCGTACATTCCAAGCACATTCTGCTGATTGTTTGAGATGCAGTCTTGCTTTGTTTGGAAATGGAGGTATAAAGATCTGTTAGTTGAATGGTGGCTATCCCAAGCTACTGAGCCTTCATTAATTCTTGCTGAAGTATGCCATTCACTGAAGTGATTTGGTCTCAAATTGGACTCACTGGCATCTTGGATTCCATGGGACTTGAGCTATTTAGTCTTGAACTGCAATTTCTAGTGTTTCCAGATCAGGATTGTTAGTGCAGAACGTAGATTTACATATTGTATGGCTAGCATCAACATTGTGTAAAGATGGAGTAGTTTCTCTCCTCAGAATTCAGATTTCCTCTCTGAACTAACTTACAGTTCAACATATTTTGATGCAGCTGGTAGGAATGGAGACATCAAAAGAGAGTCCCAAAAGCAGTATCTCAGGAACAAGAACACCAAAGATGTAATATATTCAGATCTGAACTCCTTCAAGGCAAGCTAAACCATGTTACTCTGCATTGTTTGTGGCTACCTTGTGTATTAGATGTCACTCTTTCCTTGCATAATTCTGTATCTTCTTCTTCCTGGTTCAGTCTAAGTTGACAAAATTTCTTGCTTATCTGGACACCATTTCCAAAACAAAAACAGGAGGAACAGAAGAGGGTCAAATGGAAGAAGCAGGAGGTCTCTATCAAGCGCAAACTCTCAGTTTCTTCCTCTGAGTCTGGATCTAGCAGTAGTCAGTCAGATAAAGTAGAGAAAGAAGTTTGCAAGAAACGCAAACGAGCTGGGCAAGATGCAGATGGCAATGTGACATGGACTGAGGAGTCTGTGAGGTTTTTATTTGAGACCTATAACAGTATACACCAGCACTTATGGCAGGAGAGTAATGGCCAGGTCAAGTATCAGAAAAAATGGACACCAATCCTCAAGGCCATGCAGGAGAGATTTGGATCTCATTTCTCAAAAAAGCAATGTCAGAGCAAGTACTGGAGTGTGCGGCGTGAGTGCTCAGACTACAGGTTGGTGTCAATCTCACAGAATTAATGATATCAATCTATGCAAATTTGATCTAAAGAAACTGTGCTGCCTGCAAACATGAAAGAGAAAGAGACATAACACTTGTGCAAGCTGCTACCAGCAAACATTACTATTAAGCAGTGGTTGTGTTGGATATGGTGCTTCTCAGAATTATACCATGAGAATGTTCAAAATATTCAAGCTGAACTGATGAGAATCCTCCAGTTATGTATGGGTTTAGATTTGAGTTCAAGGTTTTGCGACAAGGTCCTGTTTGAAGATTCTGGATCTTCTTTTATCATTCACAAGTGCAATGTGTTCTAACTAGCAGGTTCTGTCCTCTCCTGTTATGTTTCTTCCTCCTAAAGGTTTTTGAAGTTCAGCACAAGGCATGGTGGACCTGTGCAGTCCTTCATGAGTTTTATTGCAGGACATTGCTAGACTGCTTGTTTCTAGCACAAATACATGTTTGCTTTTTGCTTCTTGAAGATGAATTTGGGATGTGCTGCAGGCATACGTCAGCCAAGATTGCACAATCAGATCCATCTTGGAATCCCAGTATTGCAGGGAGGGAACTTCTGAAGCCTAAGTTCTATGATGTCTGGTTTGAGGTTTCTGGCAACAACCAAGCCATTTTGCCCAAGGGAAGCACCTTGCCAGAGGTGCATTTGGCCCACACTGTGAAAACCCCAGAAATCCATGTACACTCATCAAGACTATTGGGGAAGGAAGTGTCATCTTCAATGCATGGCATAGTGGACTGTGGAAGTGCTGTCAAAGAGATGCAGCAACTAATGAAAGTTCAGCTTCAGGTAAATTCATAACCCTGTTGTCCATGTACTCTTGCATCTCTGCTTTCCACATAGAAATCATGTTCTATACTTTCTATTATGGTTCTGATATTGTTTTTAAAATGTTGACCTGGAAATAAGAGAAATCTAATGGCTTGCCAACTCCTGACCTATCTCCCAACAGCAGTAAGATTGTTTAGATTCTCACTGTGCTTGATGTTTGCAGGCATCAGAGAGGAGGGAGGAGAAAATGAAATGCAGGGCAGACCTTATGATGGAGCTTTTTACGCAGCATATGGAGCATGTGGAGAAGAGAGTAGATGGTTTGGAAGAAAGTCGACAGCCTCAGCTGTATGCACTTGGGCAGGTTAACTTGAAGCTTGAAAAAGTCCTTGAAGGTTTCTCAGCGTTGAATGAAAATCTCTCCACCATTTTATATGGAATCATCAAGGGTCTGAAGTCGTGAGTATCTTGGTCTAATTAATGTTCTATCTCCCTTCCCTTAGCTTAATATTGAGTCAAGGGCACAATTTTATTTAGCTGGCATCCTGGCCAAGTGGGCATGTTTACACTCTTGTAGTAAAGTGGTGGGTGATGCATCACCTGCTTTTCATGAGGTTCTGATGCTTACACGTTTACAAGGGGAATGTTTGTTATCTTGTGTGAAGGTGGTGGAGCCTAATCAGTTTTCATTGGATTCCACATGGAGGTAAAGCAGAAGTAGGCCATATTTGCATGCTCTTGTTGTATTAACTTGCGGTTTGTTTCTCCTCAAATGCAGCAAGATCCTTAAAAGTACTGTAGAAAATTTCCCCAATATACATGTGGATTCTCTTGTTAAGCGAAAATTTCTTAGTCCATCCAACTCTGTCTTTAGGACTCAAGTGGTCTCCAGTTTACCAATATTAGGTGTCAGTTACATGTTGTTATAATTTTGAGACAATGTCAGTTGGTGCATCAAAAGAACACCTAGTAGCTTTTGCACCTTTCTATGAGGAATTTTGTAGCACACACCAAGTGAGGATAGTAGGTGAAGCCACAATGGCCAAGACCTACGAAAGACATTCCGATGCATTCACAAAAGCCTCAATTTTGATCATACTCACCTCCAATGACAAGATTCCCAGGCTCGAAGGTGTTGTCTGAATCATCAAGCAGGCATTTAGGGCAGACTTGAAGTAAAGGCTCTTCATGGAATATCACATAGAAATGCATGCTTTCAGAATTGCTTACAATTGCAATCACTGAAAAATTGTCATTGAGCTCCACATTAGGACTCATGTCCTCACCATCACCTCCATGCTCACGATCCTTGTTAGCTTTACAACCTTAACAAGCTCATTTACATACCTAGAAACCATGGGTACAAGAAAATGAGTCCTGCAAGACCTTGCACAATCTTCATTCAAGTAATGATCCCCATCTTGGGTAAAAGCTTGGTTATGTGGTTCAAAGGTGACGTTTGAGAATGCATATTTTACACTAGTTAACATTGTCACATTGTGATTTAATAAATTATGATTGATGTTGGGCACTTCTTTGATGAATATTTATTTATTTGAGCTCCATGTTGTTGCTCATTACCAATGACGATCAATTATTTTAATTTATTTTATTATTTTAATATATTTATATCAATGTCAATTTTAATTTAAATTACTATATAGTTTAGGGACATGAATAGACGCATGTAAATTCGTTTTTTTTAATCCATGTTGGTCAATAGGAAAGAAAGTGAGGTACTTATAAAATGGAGGGAGTTATTAGGAAAGGTGGGGAATAGTTATTATGAAAGTTAATAGGAAAAAGTAGTTATTAAGAAAGAAATGAAGTAGTTCGACTTGAAAATGAGGTAGTTATTTTTGCAATTGTCTTTGGAATGATCTATGAACGACCATACGAAGGATTTCAAAAAATCTCCCATATACCAATTTGAGCTTTGCATTGTTGTGCACTACCGGTGACAATCAACTATATATTTTTTCTTATGTTTTCATATGGTTTTCAATAATTCATCATCATTTATGTCAATGTCAAATTTAATTTAAATTAATACACATTTCATGGAGATGAAAAAACACGTGTTAGTTTTTTTTTTCATATCCATATTGGTGGATAAGGGAAAATAGTGAAGTAATTATAAAATGGAGGTAATTATTTGAAGAAATGGGAGATAATTATTCATAAAGTTAATAGGAAAAGGAAGTAGCTACTATTATTTTTTTGAAATAGTTAAGCTTGAAAATGGGGTAGTTATTTTCTGAAATTATGTTTGGAATGGTCCATGGACAACCATACAAAAGATTCCTAAAACTTTTTCATATACCAATTTTGATTACTTGTCCTTAGAATTTTAGAAAATGAAGTTCAATGTTTGCCACTTCATTGATGAATATTTATTTATTTAAAAAAATGGATTTCAATAGATTCAAATTTAATCCCATCACTTTCAATAGTTGAAAAATAAATATGCAAAATGCATGATTTGTTAGCATTTGTAATAATAACCTAGTGGGTTTTAATTTTCAACAAATATCAATAAAAATTTCTTTATTTCTTTTGCTAGACCTTTTGTGAATTATTTTGTGATGAACATCAATTGTAGGTGTGGTATACCAATTCCTTTATTTTTTGGTAAAAAAAATTAGTAAATCGCCATATAAATATCATTAGACACTTGATTTATCAAAAAATCCATGTGAAAGCTTGAAGTTTTAAAATGTGAAATGGGGTTTTAATTATTAAAATGAATTTAAAATTAAATTTTTTGTGCAAGGAAAGTTTCAATGTATTTATTTTTACATGCCTCATTTGATGTTGGAATATTTTTTAAATTTTAATTTTGGCATTATTATGTCATATTTGTCATAACTCTAACATTGAATTTGTAACTAAGTGTGGAGTGCAAAAACACATGAGGCCAAGAGTGTATGTTTGGGAGTAAAACATGCTCTCACAAGTGGGGGACAATGCAAAAGAGGGTGCATGCTCCCAAAATGCACTTCCATGTTAAGAATTACAATTGTGTGAGAGTCTCAAATATTCAAAACCTTAATTGAAAGGGAAAACGAACACCAATTTGCGCCTTCAAAAAATCATTGGAAACATTTTTAAGTGTAGCTACCTAAAATGTTCTTGCATTGTTTGTTTAAATTTGAAATGCATGAGTTATGATGAAAAGAAAGGCCAAGAGTCAATCGGGAATTTGACTCTTGACCATAAATCCCTTTAGAGCTAAAGTCAACTAGGCTTTAATCAGGGTGTGTTATACACCTTTGGAATGTTTTTTCAAGGTTATAAAATAATTCATTCACATGCTCCAAATAGGTTTGATTTGAGGAAGATATAAGCAACCAAAATTTTGGGACAATAAGAGTCTTAGTTTTAGGACCTCCATTTGGGAGTTTCAGGAAAAAGTGCCATTCAAATGTGGCCCCCACGGAAACTCATAAAGTATACTATAAGGAGGGGAATGGTGCCTCCTCCCAAAGGTTGCGGCCTGTGTAAAACTTGAGCTTGAAGTTGTATTTATTAAATTTGTTACATCACTTGCGTTCAATTTGCATTAACCACCTTTTTTTTGTTTGGTTTTGTAGGTTAATTTCATATTTGAACTATTGCTTATGAGTTCGTCCTAGTCCCATCCTAAAGTCTAACATGCCTTTTTGCCCCAAAAGGGAATGTGCCACAACTTTTTTTTTACTTTTTTTTTTTTTTCACTTTGGAACCCACATTTGGGTTTTTCAAGGAGTTTGGGAGTGAGTTAATACTTTTGAATTCACATGTAAATTTTGCATATGTCATGGAAATAATGTCAATATTTCAAAAGTTCATTATGATTTCACCTTTTTCTTATAATTAATCCATATTTTCCAATATGATTCCCTATAATGTGTTGTTTTGGCGCCAACTTTTTTGCCAATGTGGTAACAGATATATTTTAAAGGGGCATCATTTTTATTTCAAAATTTGGATAAGAAGATAGGCATCTCTTTGTTGAAATGGATGCGAATAACTTCACAACATTTGCAACATGCCAAATGACATAATCATTAATATTGTTTGATCCATGTGAAAAACTCATTTAACCATTGTTCATGTTTCATCATGCTCCCTTCAATCCCAAAGAAAAATCACATCATGTTGCATCCACTAATAAATTGTGGGTACCTAGTGATAAAGTATAATGGTTTTGGGTGCGGATGAATTCAAATGGACCAAAATTGATGTTAAAATGTTGATTTTTTGTAATTTTTGCTACATTTGTTTATGTGGTGCCACTTTAATGACATGTGAATCATGGAAAGTTGTGCTTATTGAATAATATGAATATTGAAAAATCTAAAATGAATCAAAAAAATTTCCAATATCAAATTTAGTTTGAACAAAGGATGTTTAACAATTTCATTCAATAACATTACTTTCATAAAGGGCTATGAACTGTCATAATACAATTTATGTCATCCTCAAAAAATTTGTAGTAATAGGTAACTATTAGAGACATCTAAAATCATTCAAATTTTCATATTTTAAAATTTTTCTGTTGACCAAAATTTACTTGGTTTTTAAAAAGTTCATGAGTCCTTTACGACATGTAAATGTGTTGCAATGTATATGTTGTAGCTTATAATATAAAAAATTTAAACTTGAAAATGTTAACATGTTTTGGTGATTTGAAATTATGAAAAATTTTCAAAACGAAACACAAAATCTGGCAAAATTTGTGCACTTTCAAAAATCCATATTTATTCAAATTTGATTGCAAACAAACATATGACATATTGGGGCAACTATAAATACAATAAATAAAAAGTTTGAAAATATTTCATTTGAAAATTCCTCTATATGAAAACATGTTTTTTTGACAAAAGAACCCTAAAAAGGACAATAGTCTTAAATGAAAAGTAAACACATTGGTTCATTATATGTCGTTTGCACCCTTTCACATTTTTGAATTGACCTATAACATTTGTTAAACTAAACAAAATGGTTATTTGGAATAAACCTTAAATAAGTTATTGAGAACATGAACATTTCATGAGTAATTTGTAACATGAAAGATTGAACATTTGTTTCATAAGTAATTTGAACATGAATAAGTAATCTATAACATGAAACATTGAGAACATGGAAGTTTCATGTTTAGATTAGTTTCATTTGACTTTAAAAATGTACAAATCTTCATGATCATGATATACAAATCACTTTGTAATGCATGTATCCATTCTCCAAGCCATGCACACATATGGAACTTAGTTGGTTTATGCATTAACTAAACAAAAATTTAATGAGCTGAATATTGATTCACCCATCAAATGAAAGCACATTATGCAATGGTGGCCAAAAAATGTTGTCACAAATATTGTTTTTTGAAATTATGTAACTTTCAACTTCCACCAAGCCAACATTAAAAGAAGTGTTCATAAATTATACTCAAAATAAGGTAGTTCAATTGCCAAATAGGGTATTTGCAAGCTAAAGTGGATCACTTTTGGCATTATAGTCCATTTTTTAAAGCACCCTTATGGATTAAAATTTGTCCCACGTCAAATTATTGTTAAATTTTATGAAAAAAAAACTCATGTATTTGATTGTTATATAATCTAGTGTGATAAAATCTTGAAATTATTTGAAGTTGAATTTTCTACACGAAATGGGGGACTTTTCATTGCATATTAGTTGTAGTGTGATAGTACATAAAAGATGTGTAAATGGAACTACCATATGTTGAACTTATAATGAACAAAATTCATTTTTTCCCCAAAACCCAAAAATGTGGTTAGTAATTTAAAATGGGTGTTTGCAAATCATTTAAATGTCACATAAAAGTTTTATGGACTTTTACAAAAGCCAAAAATTGACAAAAATGGTAAAGTCCCTCATTATTACATTTTTATGAATTAGTATTTTCTTTTAACAAACATTATAGCCTATGAGGTTTTACATGGTCATGTCTCATTTCTTTTTGAAAAAGATGAACACTTTTACAAATTTATAACTTTACAATTTTTAGCCTATAAATAATACATTGTGAAACGTACTTTTAAGGATTCAAAAAATTGGTCAAAAGTGATCCACTATAACTTGTAAATACCCAATAATGCAATTGTCAAAGGAAACTACATTTTTCATCAATATCAAACAATTAAAGTGTATATTTGTGAGAAAATAAATGTTGTCGTGATAAACTATAAAGTGCAAATATATTTTTTAAATGATTCAAATAATTGCAAAACTTGATGAAGTATTTAATCATATATTGAATATGAATTGATTATACCATTTTAATCATGATTGAAAAGTTTGACTCATGTAATTTCACAAAAAACATCTTTTGACAAGTTTTTCATTCAAGCAAACATAAGTGTGTTGAAAAAAAACATTTTGTTAAAAAATTACTTTCATTGAAAGACGACAAGAATTATGTTAGAGGCCTTTGTATCAAAACATTAGAAATCCATTTTGAATGTTTATCAAAACGTTAGATGAAATCAAAGAGATATTGCCCCCCCCCCCCCCCCCCCCCCCCCAAAAAAAAAAAACAACACAAAAAAAACATAACAACACAAAAAACCTCCACCCCACAACAAAACCC
>Ga0116227_10008097_pt1 | contig 20047 bp, 20 predicted proteins | sample S1TSphgellanicum_FD_89693 | JGI IMG/M metagenome (GOLD analysis project Ga0116227, IMG submission 89693) | Host-associated microbial communities from peat moss isolated from Minnesota, USA - S1T2_Fb - Sphagnum magellanicum MG | ecosystem: Host-associated > Plants > Peat moss > Unclassified...
AATTAACCTCCTACCACCCAAAGTTCTTGAAAAATGACCTTATGCAAAATGGAATTGAAGGCATTTGCAATGTCCACCTCAAGCACCACTCAATTGGGATGGACATTTATAACAACCTAAATATGACATATTAATAAATAAAATGGTGTAGAACATATTATCTTCTAAACAAATATATGATTATTTTGAAAATGCTATAATTGTGGCACCATGCCCAGATTTCAAACCATTGGGCCTTTTTCAAGATCCCCATTGTGAAGAATTGAACTTTCCTACATTGTTTTTTGGATGACCTTGTAGCAACCAAGGAATAAAAATGTTTTTATCAAATGATTGCTCAATGGGAACTCTTGCATAAAAATCATAATTTTGCCACATATACCAATTTTTAAAAAATTATTAAAGTATTGATTTATTATATTATTTCATCATCTTGGGTGCGCATACATAAAGGGAAACTCCTTGGACATCAACTTCAAGCATGTGATGTCATAAATAAACTAAATTTGAATGTTATTTTACATTTTGATTTAGGATATATGGATCTTTCAGGACTACATATTTCACCTGATTATTTAAGTCAATTAAGAAAAGATTTCTTTACAATGATTTGACAATCAAGTCCCCCAACATTTTTTGTTACATTTACTAGTGCTAAAAGTAAATGGTTTCCTTTATTAAAATGTTTATATAAATAGTAAGAAATTAGGACTTAACATTCCTTTTGACAAATTAAAACCCAAACATGTTGCAGATGTGATCCTATTACATGTGCATGATATTATGATCATCGTATGAAATCTTTTTGTACATTGTGTATGAAAGATAATTCCATTTTTGGGCATTTATTAGATTTTTTCTTTGTTATATAATTTCAAAGTCATGGAAGTCAACATGACCATGGACATTTATGGTTGCAAATACACCAATTTATGGTTTGGATTCAAACAATGTAATTGAAAACTATGTGGACAAATATATATCATGTGATAATAATAGACTAACACCCAATTTTTGTGAAGCTCAAACACATTGTCACAAAAAGACATGTAGGAAAAAAAATCAAACCATTTGTTGATTTAACTTTCCATGGCCTCCTATGGAAAAAACACAAATTCTTGAACCATTCCCAATGGAATATTTAACCCTTTCAAAAAGGGTTCATTTAGGTGAAATTTAAAAAAGAATTTTTGAAGAACTTAATCAAATTGATTTACAAACAACATCTATGTCATTTAACACATTACTAAAATTGTTTTTTATAGATAAAAAGACATACATCAATGCATTATGAGTAAAATTTTAAAAACGAACAATTTTTTTACAAAGATTATGTAAAGACATAAGAACAAATCCCTTTGGTATTTATGTTGGAAATCTTTGGCAAGCAAACATAGATGTTTAATTCATATTTGACCCTTATTCTGCAACTAGTTATTGCTCATCTTATTTAACAAAAATAAATAAAATAGTGACAAAAGAGTTGAAAAATATAATTATTAGTTGTAATGAAAACAAAATTGAAGCACATACTTACATTCAAAAGATGGGAAATGTTTTTCTTAATGCTCAACAAATGTCAGCACAACTAGCTACATATATTGTGTTGTTTATACCATTGTACCATGCATCTAGAACATTTACATTCATGAATACATCCCCATTACAAGAATGTGCATTTGTATTAAAAAATGTTGCATCATAAAAAACATTTTCTTTGGATTTTACAAATATGATGTGTTCATCAATCATTGATAAATACATCAAAATACCTAACTATTTATCTAACATTTCTTTCATTGAATCTATTGTAGATTATGACATTGTAAACCTTAGGGAAAAAATCTTTATGTTTTTCAAAGTTGCGCCCCTATCTTGGCATCTACAAAGGAGGTATTCTAAAGGCTCAAAACCAAGGTATAATTAGCCAAAAGAAGGTGGCCCATTTAACCTATGTGGCTCGTTTGATGAACATTAGCAGCAAAGACATTATCAATTGGTTTGCCTCACTAACTTTCCTTTCTGGATGCATCATTTCATATACTAAAGTATCCTAATCTTTTATATAAATATTGATTTTTCGATAATTTCTATCAATTTACTACGTTAAGAATTTGTATGTATGCCCCAGGCTTGGTGGGGAATCGCACATCCAAGAGAAAAAATATCATATAATTCGTTATGTGCATTATAATGAACATCAAAACCCAAAAAATAACTATAAAGAACAATTATTATTATTTATTCCTTTCTTTGATAATGAACATACCCTCAAAGATGACCATTCCACATGGAATATTGCATATTATAATATGCATGAAATACAAATCAATTTATTAAAAAAACATTTATATATCATTTTGATAATGATATTGCATACACAACAAATTAGGAAAACATAGAATCACAAGCTCTTGAATTAACAACAAAAATGACATTAACATATGGATAGATAAATTTTCTAATGTAGATATTAGGTTTTCTTCACAAAATATTACTGATTGCACTAAAGTGGAACCATATAACATTTGTAATGGATATATTGTTAACCCATGTATATGTGTCTCCACTATTTCTGATTCAACCAATATTGATGATCAAGACCAAATTATGCCTACCCATGAATTCCATTCATTATTTCAAAAAATGAAAAATGAACATCTTATATTTGATGATGTTGTACAGAAAAAATAAATCCAAATGAACCAATTCATTATTGGAGGTGTTGGTATAGGTAAAGCTTTCACATCAATGTTTTTAATTCAAGTTTTGTTATGTCTTTATAATAGACATCCTCATTTAGACCTTTTAAATTTTTATTTTTTTTCATGGCATATACTAGAAAAATAAGATTTAACATTGATGGAACTATAATTCATTCAAGTCTTTCTATATCACTTAATTATAAAAAATTACCATCATTAAATTCAGAATAATTAGATAATTTAGTTAATAAATATGACCAATTCTAATTAATAGTATTAGATGAAATCTCATTAATAGGGAAAAAATATTAAAATTTATTGATCTTCAATTAAGATTAATCAAATGTATTCACACCAAATTTTTTGGAAATCTTGATGTAATTATCACTAGGAATTTTTTATCAGGTTCAGCTAGTTTGTGATGTAAGAGTTTTCAAAATTAATGGAAACAACATTGATATTTAACTCCAAATTTTTGGATGGAAAAAATTAAATGTTATGAATTGAAGCAAGTCATGCCCCAAAGTGATGAACAATTCATTAACATCTTAAATCAATTTTAAACTGCTACACAATTGCAATCAGATGTGGATACCATAAATAATCAATGTATCCATACACCATTAAATGATCTAAAATTTCCATATTTATTTTACACAAATGAAGCAAAGCAAAAACATAATGAATCAACATTTCTTCAAAATGAAGGGGATGTATTCATATTGCGTGCACAATATAGACATCATGATACTTGTCCTCAATCATTTTAATTATAAAATGATGCAAACTTCATAGCAAGACTGCACTCAAAGGTTCAAGTAAAAAAAAATATGTTGGTTGAACTTATGCAACACATGATGGTCTTGTAAATGGTGCAAATGGAATATTCCAAGTATCAACTAAAATATTCAATTCACAAGAAGTCATATGGATACTATTTACTAATCCCAAATGTGGTCAACACACAAGAATAAAGAATGCACATTTGTATGAACATGAAATACATCCTACATGGACACCAATAAAACCCATATCCAAAGATATTCAAATTGGTTCAAATTATTTTCCCATTATAACAAGAACACAATTTCCCATTCAATTGGTTGCAACACGTACTATACATTAAACACAAGGATTAACACTTGATTATGTAGCATTTGATCCCACTAATGTTTATAAACATGATTTAACATATACAACATTTTCTCATATTAAGAAAAAGGAAATTTTTTATCTTTTACAACCTTTGGGGATGAATTTTTTTCAAATTAATCCAAGTGTTGCCATGGAGATGTGTTGATTGCAAACCATTGCACGATGGGATGTACTTGTCCCCAAACCATATACATTTCATGATTCACATGTACTAATTTATTCTCTCAATACTAGGTCATTACCTTTATATAAAATGATGTTTTCTCATATTACAATCTCAAAACAGCTCACATATTGTGCCTTAATGAAACACATTTTAACACATTAATGTTTAATAATACATCTTTGAACATTGATACAAAAACACATTCAATGATTAGTGTAAATGGTCGAAATGGTACAATGATTATATATGACAATTTCACAACCTTATCATCACATGAAACTTTTATATTTTTCAAGGTTGAGTATATCGCAACAACATTCAATGCAAATACAAGAAATATTGTTCATATAATAACAATATATAAACCTTCAACATTATCCTTGTCAATGTTGATAATTCTCTTTCAAACTTTTTTTAATCTGACGTCAATTTCTTGTCCCATGATAATAATTGACGAATTCAATATTGACATGTTCGATCAAAACTCAACACAATCAAATGAACTCTAAGGTTTGATGGACCAACATTCAATGAAACTTCAATTTTTAAAGATTATACCAATTTATGAATCTCATATTGATCACATATCAAGAAATGCACCCACTCAAGAATGCATATCAAGAGTTGTTGAAACTTATTAGACTGAACATAAGCCAATATATTTTGCATTCAAACTCCCAAATTACATCCCACAATACCATCACACAGAGACATTACGCGAGTAGCAGCTCATTGTTTGAAATGAGACAGACAAATGGAGGGGAATAAAGACGGAACTGGCAGGGCACGGACGAGAAGCTCTAAGCCTTTCGCAAGGCAGCCGCCTTGCGTTGCTCCGGGAGAGGAGAGGGTGAGTCCCGGGCAATCCAAATAGTAGAAATTTCAGAGCATTAGAAAAGAAGAAGAAGAAATTGAAAAGAGGGAGAGGAATGTCAGGAAGAGAGGAAGAAGAAGAGGAGGGTTATCGTTGTGGGGAGAGAGGATTAGGCATGGGGAGAGAGAGAGAGAGGAGGTGATACAAAAAGGGGTTTCAGGGAAGAAGAATGGATAAGAAGGAGCGTGGTTAGTGGTATTGGCAATGCTGACTAGGTGGCCACACCATCTCACCCCTATTCACCCGGACCAAGCAATGACACTAGTGGGGTGGGCTTTGCAACATGCGCATTTCACATCAACACATCGCGTATGTAAGCGAGAGCCAGGACTTGTAGTACTAGTTAGAAATTGAGAGATTTAGCAGTCATGGTTACCGTTCCTGGTCGTGCGCAATACCTTCGGTTGTTGCTGCTCTGCTGCTTCTGGCTATGTACTACTGCCGCCACCACATCGGAACAATAGCAGGACGCAATAATCCAAGGTACGATCGCCTTCACAACACACGGGCGTCTACATTATGACGTCGACGTCTACACCGTTTCAATTCCGTCGTATTTTCTGTCCCTTGGAAACTTATGCACTATGACTTCGACGTCTACATCGTGTCAATTCCGTCGCATTTCCTCTCCCTTGGAAACTACAGCAGCCGCTTGCAAAAGAGGCGGTTGCAAGAGACTCGCATGCACAGGGATTTCGGAATCTACTGGAAACGGAGGAGGAGCAGGATGCGCCGCAATTGCTGGTTTATGTATCAGAAATGGAAGGTAGTCCTCAGGGGTACATCGATATTCCTCTCGGAGCAGGAGATAAGGTTCAGTCTCAAGGTTAGTCTCCAGTTTTCGTCCCCTTCCTTCCTTGTCTCCTTAGATTCTTCGGGAATTCCGTGGCTTTTTGTTCTGTGAGATTCAGCAGGAATTTTGTTGTAACGGTTATGCTGTGCTGTGGATTCAAATGATTCATACAGGAGTGTTTGTGATAGTCTGGAGAATCTTTTTGCTTGCCTGATTCATTTCTTTCTTGAAACCAAAGCTCATGCTTAATAGATCACTGAAGGAATTCAGTGTATGATAGTCTGGATATAATCGTTTTGTTTGCCTGATTCATTTCTTTCTTGAAACCAAAGCTCATGCTTAATAGATCACTGAAGGAATTCAGTGTATGATAGTCTGGATATAATTGTTTTGCTTGCCTGATTCATTTCTTTCTTGGAAATAAAAGCTCATGCTGAATAGACACAGAAGGAATTCAGTGAACAATGAGAGAAGAGAGCACTGTGCTGCCATTCAAGAGCTAAGCATGGGCAGGGCTGGTCCCAGTGCATTTCTCAATGATAGGCCTTTGCTGACTGGGGACACAATAGTGTACATTTTCAACCAAAGAACCATCTGAGTGCCCACAACAAAGCTGGAATGGCATATACTCCACCAGTTTTGCAAGCTGGGTGACTAAATGCCTTAGTTCACATGGAGTCTCTAACTCCAGCCCATCTGTCTCTCCATCAGGTAAGCCTGCAATCATAACAGTGTTGGTTTCATCTTTGCAATGCAGTCTAAGACCTAGTTTGCATCAGATGCATGTAAAAGAAGTTATGCATGGATTCAGTACTGGCATGCACTAAGCACCAATGTACCCTGTATACCTAAAATGGTCTTGCATTTCTCTACTCTTTCAGTTAATGATCTGATGGTTACACATATTATCAGTGTGAACTGTTTGCATTTTGTTTGGAAAGTGTCTTTACGATAAACTGACTCTTATTCCGCACTGAGGGAGCATGTATCCTTCTCAAAAGTACTCTATCAGCAGTACCACAGCAACTTTTATGCAAGCATTCTGCAACGGGAAAAATTTTGGGTTTGAATTCAGCTCAGACAGAGGGTGAATTATACGTTAAAGTGAAAAGGGATATGGTGGTGGTTCTGCAGTGATTCTGATCTCAGACTTGGAAAATACAATTAGCCCTAGATTTCTTGACTTGGCAAATTGATGTTTATTTCAGTTGGCAACGAAAGGAGAGGGTGTCATAATGCAGGTGAGGGTGATGGTGGCATCTACTCAGGGAAGGGAGTGGGATGGAGAGATAGGCGAATTGAACCTAGACTTCTATGTGTTCAAATCAGAGGATGGGTTGCAGAGGCTCTTGGTTCTGAAAAATGGAGGATGGCCAGCCTTCATGGGCTGACAGTTCAACTGTTTTCTTTCACCATGTAGCTCAAGATGGATGGTGGAGCATCTACAAAATCAACCCCTTTGACAGTTCTTCTGATCAAGGTTCTGGAATACTGTCTCATGTTTGTGCTGTTGAAAGCTGATATGAGTTTGTTGAAGTCCACTCAGGATTTTATTATTGAGCTATGAGGGCTTTCAATTAGGGACTTTTACATTACCACTTAAAATCCAGTAGAGCAAGCTGGGCTTCTGCAGGTACAATGACATAAAGCTGTGAATTGTTGAGGAAAACCTGAGTGATAAATCATGGCCATGTACTTCAAAATCCTGAAGTTCTCTACCATATGTCACACCCCCAGATTAGATTCTGTGTAGCAGAAAAAGAACACATGCATTTCAGTGTGATGCATTTCATGAGAGGCGCATGTGTGTCTTGTGCACTTGCCATGTTTCATTTTTTCACGACACCACTTCAGTTGATTTTCTTACAAACCATGCTGAGGCTACCCCTCATGTGACCAGGTTTTTATGATTTATTGCTTTGTATGTGAAGAATGTAGGGTAGTATTTTGTGCCAGAGTTTCTTGTTTTCATTTGTACAACCTCTCAAACTCTTAACTCTTCATAAGGCGTCTACAGAGCCAGGGGAGTAACCCCACCTGGAGTTCATGCTTTCAGTCCAGTAGCCTCAAGTATGGGCAATTGGATTGTGGTGGCTACCAGGCAAGCTTCAACCCAACATGTGGAGATTTTTGACTTGCAAACAAAGAAATTCATCAAGTTACAACAAATGCGCATCATTACAACCCTTTTGTTTCTTCATCCTCGAATGAAATCAGGTACCACAGATGTAGAGGAACTCACCCTGATGGTTCGTCCACCCCTTCAGTGGATCTCTGGGTTGAATCTGTGACATTGCCATTGGAAAATTTGTCTTCCATCATTGTAGATGGCAGTTTTCCATCATTCTCCCCTGATGGTTCCTTAATTGCATATGTTTGGAGCCCCAATAATGGTGCACCCATGAATGTGATGAGGCTGGATGGGTTTGAAAACTGAAAGGTGGTCACAAGGGTTGTATTTGGATTAGTATAGGACCCTACAAAGGACATAGTATATGCTGCTCTTGGACCTGTGCGTAGATCCACCCAAACCTCTGCACACATTGTGGTGGTTCATAATGCAAATACCACAGATGTGGAAGCTAATGAACCAAGCTCTTCATGGAAATACTTCACAATAGAGGGTACACACAATAATGCTTTTCCTTCACTGTCAGGTGATGGTAGGTAATATTTTTTTTGTTGAGGGTGATCTGGGTACATCTTCATTGCCTCACTGAGGGGAATTGGACTGACACACACCCAAATTGGTCACCTGACAATGAGCGGATTGCTTTCTCTTCTAACTGAGGTCACCCACGTGAACTAACTCAAAAACCCTGAACACAAAACTCTAAGCTGCTTTTACCAGCTGTCACCTCCATTGTGTACTGAGGAAGTGTCCTGTAGATTCACAATAACGAGTACATGAAAACTCAGTTTATTGATGCATTTCTCAATTTTTCAGTTTGTGGAAATTTGATTCAGATGCCCAGTTGAGTAAGCAGGTGGGATCTCAGAGGATTGAGTATAAGCCCTTGAGTTATCATAAAGAGACTGTGCTGTTCATTCCCAAGTGGTTAACTTTGTGTTTCACATGACTTTTTCATGCAGGCAGGTTTGCATTCAACCTTATTCATCCAAATGGAACAGGGTTTCACAATGTTTTGAATAGCAGCCCTGGATGGATTAACCATCCATGCTTCAGCCCAGACTCCAAAAACCTTCTCTTCACATCAGATTATGCTAGACTAACAGTGAACTGATCTCAGTGCCACATCAGTTCCAGCCATATGGTGTCCAGATTGATGGCTCTCGATTGATTAGACTCAGTCAGTTCCAACAAGAATGGGACAGCTGGGTGGGGCAGCATTCCAGTAGCTGCTTTTGTGTTGTCAAAAGAAGGGACAAAAAGCTTTTTGTGATTTCAGTGACATGGACTTTCTGCAGAGAATTGGAGCTGCTCCCCAAATGCGTGGTTTTCATTGACATGGCTTTGCACATCCTCTGGATTCTGGGGTAGCCTTGGCAGGTGCTCATATGCATAGAGAACCAGCTTGCAAGGATCTATTGTATGAGACATAAAGGTATGTCTGTGTCTAATTAGCCAGCAGTCCCTCTCTGGTTCAGCCTATTTTTATGCCAGCCACCTTTAACATAAAAGTCATGAGTGTATTTTTAAAAACAAGCAGGCTCCCTGCAGGCTCACTAGTGTGGAAGTAAAAGAGTGTGGTTTTGGGAAGTTTTGGGATTTGGGATGCAGCATAATGTAAGATCATACCCATCAGCCAGCTATATACTCAGAAATGAGATTGTGAAATAATAGCAAATGACCTCTTCTCATGGAAAGCAGAGGACCTTGACTGGGTTGAAGATACTCTCAAATGTACCTACTATATAAAGAATCATTTGGTTACCTGTAACCAAATGCTGGATTGTAAGCTGTATGACATGAATGCCTTCATATTTGAAATGAAGATTGCTTTTCCAGTACTTCCTAGAATATTTTTGATGTGTAGAGCATGGCTAGAGTTTCACAGGTTGGGTGGGATTGATCTGCACTTGAGATAAAAAGGCTGCTGCAAGATTGTCCACCCACTAAGAGAGCAAAAGTGGAGGAGGATTCACTTCCTTCAGTTTCAAATGGTACAAAATGTTTCAACCCTCAGACCAGGCCTTTTGCTCAGATAACCTCAAACTTGGATATATCAAACTAGTCTAGTTCAAGATTGCTGCAAAGTTATCCAATTGACACCTTGTAACTAATTTGCTGTTTAAGTTCCATCTATGTAGTCTAAGTTCAAGTGTTTGAACAATCCCTTTATTAGTGCTCATCAAACTTCTATTTGATTTGATAGAGCAGGTGGAACAACCAAGGAACTCAAAAGAAGCAATTGTGATTTCAATTGTTGAGATGGAAGGAGCAAGAGAATCCCAGTTGAGATTTCAGTTAATATATAATGTGGTTCTTGTTTGCCTGCATTTGAAAAACCCTAATCTCTGATGGAATGCTTTGTATACCTGGAAGACCTTTGCCCAAGTGGATGATGTAAGTTTTGTTTGCAGACCATACCTTGTGAAGTTATGGAATTCATTTTTGCTTGCAAGTAAACATGTAATTGTCTGAACTGGGACATTCAAGTGTTGCAAGGCTTGTTTGAAGGGCAAGTTAAAGTTGTGTCAACAGGTACAACCCCACGGTCAAATTGGGAGGGGTCACTTGTCATCCTGCACATGGTTCTCAGTCTTCCTTCTGGCTATGTTGCTTGGTATCCCTGTGCCTGCAGAAATTCTTGTGGACTCTATTGCTCAGAACAATTCATATGGTGATTTTTCATCAGGCAACTGCTTCTTTATATGCAAATCAGCTTCATGCACTGGCTGCTTGTATCTGGTGCAAGTTCATGTTGCTCCTTGTCAGAGTGAGTTAAGCATTTAGGGTTTAGGGTTTGGGATTGGCAGATTTCAGCTGGAGTTGTTTTATTTGAAGGCATATTCAGGTGAGCTGAGCTGGAGTGTTGTTTGAGCAGGGGAAGCAAGCGAAATCCATTACATGGAAGGCAAGACACATATGGTTGCTCAGTTTTGGTAATTCCAGTGATGATGATAATTGGAACTGGTTTAGGTGAAACAGGTGTAGGGTCCAATACTGGTTGTCATCTTGACAATTCTGACCATTGTCACCTTAACAATTTCCTATCATTTGATTGTCACTTGGATTGTGAAGCAACACAGAGCCCAAGTTTGTTATTGGAATACATCATTGGAGTATTATACATACATACATACATACATACATACATGCAACACCATTTTCATTTTGTTGGGTCCCCAAGTTAAGTACTAAAACAATTGTGCCAAAAAAATTCTACAAATTATATAATAAATCCCATAATTAGATAAGAAAAACATGTCTAATGTATCTATACAAAGCTATGTCCAATTTTATTATGTACATATGTTATTATTAGATGACTTGTTATATCTCGTTTAACATGGCAATATTATTGCATGACTTCTATACTGTGCAGCTGGGTCATTTGCATACCTTACAACTCTTTTGTAATTTGCTTCTTGAGTAATACTAATACTAATATTATTATTACCACATGCTAATGATATACTATGTTTTTGGATAACAGATTATAAAGCTTAGCTTCTTCTTTGGGGGGGGGGGCTTAATTGTGGAGATCTAGGTATATCTGAATGCATTCGCTTTTATCTTTCTAACGAGTTCTCCCATGCAACAATTAGTTGCAAAACACCAGCCCCTCCCCCAACCAAAAACTTTTTTTCCTTGGTTTTGGCATTATGAAAATTATGACCATGCCATGTAACATTTTTTTTCCTTTTTCAATTAGGGATTAATAAATGAATGTGGGAAAAATCAATTTACCCTAAAACCAATTGGTTTTGTTGATGTAATTCCCAAGAGTTTTTTTTTTAAATCTTTGAATTGTAGTTTTAGAGATGCAACCTATAGAATGTAGCCATGTGGAAAAAGAATTACAATGGGAAGTGGAGAATTCAGCTGAAAGTGGAAGTTGGGATTCAGCTCAAAATGGAAGTTGGGAGTTCAGCTGAAATTGGAAGTTGGGGATTCACCTGAAAGTGGAAGTTGGGATTCAGCTGAATCCCATAAGTCAGTTTTTAATGTGTGAAGTGTGATGGGGTTAACTCTTGTTTGCCACTTTCAATTCTTTCAACCTTTTGTTATTATACATATTTTGTTATTTCATCTTCTCTTGCAATATGTCAAGTCAGATTGCATATATCTAAAGTGAATTTTACGGAAAAAAAACCCAAACAATTGCTAACTTTGTTCCTTTGTGGATCCTGTTTTTTGGAGATTTTTCAAAGCTAAAAAAAATCACAATTTGTAAGTTTTTTTCATGATCATGTATGTGACAAAAAAGCAAAAAAAAATGTGTTGACCAAGAGCATAAACAAACATTCCTTGCAAAGGAAAGCTCAACACAAATGATTGTAAATCCACAAACAATTTGAAGACAATTTTTTTAATTTTTGAAACTTTTGAAATGATCAATAGTTTAGTAATAGTACTAAAAAAAAACTCCAAAAAATGATCACTAAGAATACAACAATGAACATATTAAGAAATGATTTTATGTTGCTTACATGTTTTGAAAAATGTTTTTATCTTGTATGGGCAGGAGAGAAAATCATGTCATTATCATTGTCATCATCATTGGAGAAAGAGATTGAGGATCCAATACATTATGTGAAGCTAGATATCAAGAAGATCGAACCTATCAATGGATTGCTACAACTTGTGCAACAAAATCAGCTCAAAAATGAAAGAGCTAAAATCATCAAACAAAAGTATGTACAAAAAGACAATTAGTTTTGCTCCATCACATGATCCACACATGAATGACCCATAAAGAGAAAGGAGAGGAGAGGAGAAACACACATAGCTCAAATTAGAATGTGATGGATTTTGAGTGGGGTTTTGTTGGTTTCAGATTCGAAGATCTTCGAGCAATCCTTGGTAGTAAGCTTATGGTAGAAAGACAACTCCAAATGAAACTTTTGAGTTGACTAATCAACTAAAGGTGATGATGATGCTTGATCGATCATCATAGTTGTAAAAGTTGAACAATCTTGAAAGAAAAGAATTTCAAACCCACTCCATGGAGTTTGTATAGAATGATATTTCTTCATGAAATGTTTTCACATATTTTGATTTGTGAAAAATCTATTTATGTGTATGTGAACCATTTAGTTTCGTGATGGAAAAAACTCTGAACCTTTTCAAGTGTGTAGAATGACAAGGAAGAGCTTCAAAAGCTTGTGAAGGAAGCATCTAAAGATGAAGAAACTTTGGAATTTGTGAAGGAAGATGTTGAACAAGCTGATAATGAAGCAATGCTTGCAAGGCAAATGAATGGAGTTTTCATTTTGCTCTTTTCACATGATTTTTTAAGCTTGTAAGAAATTATGAAGGAACATGCAAGCAAGGTCCAAATATTTTTGTTCACATAAACAAATATTATTCTTGATTTTGATTGAATTTTTTGTAGGGAGAGACAACAAAGCCTTATTTTAGAATCTGCTGAACTTATGAGGATACGAAAAGAGTATCACAAAAAGATTGAAGAAATTGAGAAAGAACATTTTGATGGTCTTTTTCCCATGGTGGACCGCATGAAAGTAAATGATTTTTTTCCTCTAAAGCATATGTAAAAACATTGGTTATTTGCTTGAGCAATCATGTAGTTCATAAAATGTTTTGACCTACATGAAATTCATCATTTGCATAATCAAAGTCATGGATAATGAAGATCATTATATTGGAGTCCTCTTAATGTTGAAACATCATTGAAAATTGGATTTCTATAGATTGAAATCAAGAATGCATAAGAATCAATTGTAGAGGACCTTGTGAAGATTGGAATGACAACCAAGGAGGTGTGCTTGCCCATGTAAAATCTTGAACAACTTGAGATGTCATTCTTTGTCCTTGGTTCATTCCATCATCAATGTGCATTTACATGAAATTCATAACTCAATTCAAATACTCAACTTGATGGAACATTAAGTATACATGCTTCATTTTATTAATAAAGAAAGAATGAGAGGAACATATATGTTGTGCAGATTCTAGAAGGGAAGGAGAAGTATGAACAATGTTCACATGAATGCAAAGTTTTAAAAGACGAGAAGATTGACCTTGTAAATAAATTGAAAAACTTGGACAATGTCCCTAAGAAATATCGCAAACAGGTGATTTAGGGACAAAAGCTTGATCCAAAATTTGTTTTTGCTTCAAAATTCAAACTCAAACCCATTTTTCTTGTTTTTACTTTCAAATTAAAAAAATTCAAGAAGATTGATGTAAAGGTGAACTTGGCCTTCTGAAGTTAAAACTCAAAAATTATGTTGTGCACACATGTAGTGCAATATCATGATCAATGCATTGCAAGCATTACAAAACCAAGATGCAAAGGGGATAACAAAGGTAATGTGTCTACTAAATTATTATTTTTCCATGATCCTCCTCCTCCATGGGGTTTATTACATCTTTCACTACCAAAAATTTGCATCGAAGGTAACAAGAATATTGAACAATTAATAGTGGTTATGTCCCAAAATATATAAATTGGTGGGTATCCATAATTTGTAAAATATAGGTGCAAGAGGTGGAAGCAATAGTTCAAAGTTTATACAACACAACTAGAGAGAAAATAGAAGAACATGCCAAATCTATTTCCAATATGGAGAAATGGAGACTTGTTATTGAAGAAAAAATAAGCCTAAAACCCCATAGGGGGTGCGTCCACAATAAAATGAAGCACACCCAACTCCTTTATTCCTTTCAAAAGGGCAAGGACTTGAAATTGGAAATTGAGATGGCATGCAACCATTGCACAAAAGTTATGGTTTAATCACATATTTGACTTCTATAATACACTTTTATAATAAAATTTAGTTTTCCTTAGTTTTACAACTTATCTTTATATTTATCCAAGAACTATTGGAAAGAAATTTGTAGATTTTGAATTTTACAATTTATTTATATATCAATTCCAATGATAATCCAAAACCATGTAAAGTCTAATAATTATTCAATCTACATGAATATGAAATTTTTTCAAACAACTCTAGATTAATTTTTATCATTCTTATGTGATTTACTTAGGACCTCAAAATTAGTTACAAGTGTTTAATTAGTCTTTTTTCACCTTCAAATGTTGATATAATTGATTTTTATATGTCATTCTTGCATGTATGTTACATCACATTATGTAGATTACATGAAAAAAAAAAAATCTTAAATGAAGTTAAAATTTTACAAGTGTGTTATTTAGGAGTGGTTACAGTTGTAGTGGCTCATTATATTGTAGACTTACCCCATAGTTCTTTTAAAATTTCCATTTTTTAACAAAAAATGTTTTCACCTACAAGCTTGAATATTTATGCATTGTAGGAATGTTTTGTGGCTGAAATCCAAAAGCAACTTAATGCATCAATTCTTGAAATAGAAGAACTCCTTAGCGATAAGGTACATTTCCCATTTTTTTCATAGATTGTTCAAACTTCTCCTTGAAAACCTAAAGGCTCTAATTATTCAAGTTATGTTGTACAAACAAAAACCATATGAGCAAATTCCGTGGATGTGGGGAAAATAGGTGCAATTAGACATGCAAATGATGACCAAGCAATCCAATTTGAAAAATGAGATTGATATTTTTGCCAATAAGTTGAAGGAAAGGGATAAGGCTATTTTGCTATTGCAAGAGCAAAAACTTTTAATTAACAAAATGAAAAACCAAATGTGCATATTCATGCAAAAAAGACAAAAAGATCAACATCAAGTATCTTTTACAACCAAACATGTTGAAATAATTGAATACTTCTTTTTTCTTATAACAAGATTTTCAAGTTGTTTGATACAAACCACCCATAAAAGTTGATACCACCTTGATGAAGAATTAAACTCATCCCTATATGAAAATCAAAATGAGAATGACACGAGGATCTCATTAGAGAAATTTAATAATGAAATTGTAGAAGGCTTTCAAATTGTTTGATATTCTTTTGTAGTTTTATCATAAGGGCCTTAATTTATGCCTTGTTTCCTAGGCTACCTGTTGACTTCTTACCTTTTAAACTTCCTTCCCTTGAAATTATTGCTTGAGAAATTTATTTTCCATGAATTTTTCCTCTCCTTACTATCCATCCACATTCCAATGTCATAAAAACTCTTAGTGAACCATTGAATAAAAAATAATACTTGAATCTACACTAATTGCTACACATTATTGATGTGCCAAAATGTAGCTATCACTTGTAGATATTGTGAAAAAGAAGATGCAAACAAGTTTGGAGGAGATGAGGAAGGGCATTGACATACTCATGGACAACTTATTGGTGGTGGAGAATTTGAACAAGGAGGGTGTTGCAATGCAACATGAAACCCATCTCAAGGTGTTTTATTATCCAATAACACCCTATTATTGATTTCTTACCTTCATCACTTGTATTGAACTATATATAATAGGATTATGGCACCAAAATTCATGTTGCAACTTTGGATTTCTTGTCCAACAATGATGGAATTAAAATTTGGACGATCAATTTTACATTTCACAATGCATTGCACAATAGTAAGCTTGGATCTTCATCATTAAACCCTTGCTCCCTTGAAGTTTGTTATTCTTTCAAATTAATTGCACCCAATTTTCAAATGAATGATGTATGATATTAAAGGTTCAAATTTTTATTAATTATTGGATAATTACATTTGGGAATTATGCAAGTGGTAATGTTGGAAAAACAAGTGATGGTGTGTATTGATGTAGAACAAAAGCAATGTCAACAAATCACTAAATTAAGTAGTGTTCATGTTTATTTGATCCAAGCTGTAGCTAGGAATGTATGTGCCAAACAAGTTGTCATTACTTTCTTGTTCTAACACAATTTTTTTTGGCCTAATCTTGATATTAAAGATTGAATAATCTATTACATGATTGGACATTGACCCAATATGCATACATTCATTACAGTCTTTAATGTGTGCCATATGGGGGGCATCATACTCTGTTGCATTTTGTAATATGAATCAATTTGTATTGTTGTCAACTTTAGAGTGATAAAAACATTTTGTAGATGTGATCTCAATTGAAGTAGAAAAAATGACAATTTCCATTATGAAAGGATTTGGAATCACACATTTTTAAAGTTTTTTTAGTCAATACATGAGATGGAACTTATTCATAAATCAAGTTATATTTGGTGGTCATGTTCAATAACATGCAAAATGGAAAGAAGTCAAGGACAATATAGAAATCCAAGGGAATTCTCTCAACAACTTCCATAAAAGGGTAATTGAATTTGAAAAGGAATACAAAGCGTTCACAATTCTCTACAAGTTGATCCGTGGCCAATGCAATAAATATGTTCAACTCTTAGCGGTCTATTGCATAACCTTCCTTGTGTTTACTTTGCAAAATTCTTAATACATATGATAAAAATGTCTTTTTTTGGTTCAATATTGACATCTAATAAAATTATTGCCATGAACCAAAGAATAAGAAAATTAAATGCACAAGCCCATATGCATACAAGTCACTGTTAAGTTTAAGACTAGATTTCCACCATGCATTGTTCTTTATGATTAATGTACATGAAAAAACTTAAAGTCCAACAAATTAATCATTGTTTCACCAAATGACATGGATAATTTATAGAATATGATTAAGTTGGAAAGCCAAATTGATATAAAATTGATGTCAAAAATGTATTGAACCATGTGAGGTGTGAATAGACAAGTGAGTTGACAATTCAAGAAATCAAGGATAAGATGAAAACCTTGAACACAGAGGTGGGGCAACTCCAAGGAGAGGTTTTATATAAGGTGAAGGTCTTGAATAGGATCCACATCAACTATGTTCTCAGTGTAAAAACTCGCACTGCCTTACGAAAGGACATTGCAAATTGTGCTTCCATGGTGAAAGACAAAAAGGTTTTAGATTCACATCTTTTATTGTCAAATTGAAACATGTCATCCAAAAAAATGAAATTTCAATACTTTATTCAAGGCCGATGGATATGGGAATTAGGATTTGGTTTCCTTTGCATCCAAGCTTGATAGTTCATTGTTAATTGTGGGTTGACACTATATGTAACAATTAATAGTTGAAGAGTTGGAGTTGGATGTGGTAAACTTGGAAATCGTAGTCAATAAGGTTGAAAAAGACATGGTGAAGGCACGAAAGACATATCATTTGTCATTGAAGGATAGAAACAAAGTTGACATCTCTCTTATTGACCGCAATGATGAACTTTGCATCCTTTATGAGAGGAACAATGTCCAGGTGAAATTCACATGCCACCTATTTATATTAGTAGTTTGATGTTGGTGGATTCATATTTTGTATGATTAATACCTTTGAAGTTAGTTTTCATGGTTACAATGGTATATCAGATGGGTTCAATTGTAAATTTATAAAATATTGATTAATAATATATGGAATAGTCATTTTTAAAAACATATTCCTTGAACACATGCTTAATCATGCGACTATCGTTGAATTTAATGAGGAAAAATGATGAAAAATATGTTTTAAACTCCCACAAATTGTATATAAAAGGGGGGATGATTAAATATCCACTTAACCAATTTTTTTTTAAAATATCAAATTCCCAATTTGGCCAAAAAAGTAACAATCACTTTCGTTTGGAAGATGACCATGGAATTGTGTACACCTTTAGTAGTCCTTGAAGGTGAAGGCACATATGATCACCATAGTTGAAAATTTTGGGTCTCATATATTCATATCATGTGCTTGAAGTAGATGGAGTTATTGAGGCATTCAAATGTGGAGAGTGCAAAGCGTGTGGATGAGATCAAATTTTTGAAGTTGACATGCCAACTAGCACACAACTTTATTTTAACCCAACACAAAACCATTCCTAACACTAAATTTGTTTACATGGAGTTGGTTAGTCTTAAAGAACAAGTATTATTCTATGTCTCATCCATCCTCTCTCAAACAATAACACTTCACAATTTTTTTATGAGATCTTAATAAATGAAATTAGGAGTTCTTTTGTTTGTAGGCTTAACAAGTTATTTGCTTGACTACAATTCATAACATGTTAAAGGTTGCCATATCATTTGGCATTAATACGAATCAAATTGTGTCACCATATTTCTATGTTTGAAACAAACTAAAGCTTGATTTAGAAAGGGAATGTGATTGTGACACAAATGATCAAATGTGAGTTTTTCATTCATATTTTTTTTGATATTGAAAAGATACCTAAGTTCAAGGGGGGAATATTTTATGTCAAGTCATGTTTGGAAATTGAGATGGGGACATATGAATCCATGGATTGGGGGGGAGGGGATGAAAGATGGAGAAAGCATGTAAAGATGTTTCGATATTGTCGGAGCTAATAGAGAAGCCTAGCAATTTGGAAAGGTGGCACCTTTTGCTCGGTCGAGGCAATACCACTAATGAACTTACAAGAAAGCTCTTGCCATTGAAGAGTTTTTATCTACCAAGGAAGACCAAACATATGAAAAAGATATCACTCTTGAGGAGGTTTATTTTTCCAAACTATTTTTTATCCAACCTCATGCCATATATTTTGACAAAATCATGGAAATAAGTTTTATGATCACATCAATTTTAGAAAAAGTTGTTTGTTTCTTTATTTGAAACCTAGGGCATGATAAATTGTCTATTTATATGTCCTAATTCAAGTTTGATGCAACCATTCATACTATTGGGTTTGTTTGTCTAGGTCAAGATGCTAGTAGAAGATTTGACACGGAAGGCTACCCTTGCACAACATAAAAGCATTAGAGTTGGCAAACAGATGAATTTCTACCTCTACCAAATGAATGTGGTCACACGTCAAATTATGGCCACAATTTCTGAATTGTCACTTGTCCAAGTAAGAAATGCACCTCAAATAAACATATAACAAAATTTAGGTTACTTATAACAAACCAAAAATTCTACATCACATTCATGAAAACATAATAATTTTTTTTGATAAATATGCATTGTGTGATTTAATTTCAATTTGCAATTGAGACAAAGATTGAAACATGGTGTCTTTTATATTATATTAAAAAATCCATGATGCAAAATACTTTTCATTCAACCTTTATATTGATAAATAAAACATGCATGCATCTACATTTCCATTTGAAAATATATGATGGGTGACATTTTGGATTGTGTCCAACTAATTTAGGCAAATGTGTAACATGGTAGGCAATAACAATTAGTGTGAAACAAGAAAGGGAAAGGGCACAATTGAATCTTGACAAGGCCATTATACACCTTGAAAATGGAGAAGTAAAATCTTGAACTCTTGGATTCATATTTGCAAAT
>Ga0116227_10008099_pt1 | contig 20044 bp, 10 predicted proteins | sample S1TSphgellanicum_FD_89693 | JGI IMG/M metagenome (GOLD analysis project Ga0116227, IMG submission 89693) | Host-associated microbial communities from peat moss isolated from Minnesota, USA - S1T2_Fb - Sphagnum magellanicum MG | ecosystem: Host-associated > Plants > Peat moss > Unclassified...
TTTCTTTTTTAGGGCCACATATTGAGCCCTGGTGGAGCAGCATGTTTTGACTTTTCTTCATCCAATTTTCTTTTTTAGGGCCACATATTGAGCCCTGGTGGAGCAGCATGTTTTGACTTTTCTTCATCCAATTTTCTTTTTTAGGGCCACATATTGAGCCCTGGTGGAGCTGTTCTTATTAACTAACAAGCTGATGTTACGCCCACATATGTGCTTCTACATACTATCTCCCACATCCAAAACAAGTTTGTAAGTTATTTTCCCATCCTCATCCATAAACATGAAATATTAAAATATTGTTGAGTGAGGGAAACACTTGAATGTCACCATACGGGCCAATCATTGTGACTAGCCAATCGAAGACAATCGATTATCGTCCTTTGGTGGCCCTTTTGGAGAGCCCTCTATCGTGAGTAGATTTATAGCTCCAATCTCTTGTGCACACTATTCAAGTCATGCACTTCATCTAAATTACTATGGACATGAATGTTGTTATGGGCGCAAATGGATGAAATCTTCTTGGTTGTGCATTAAAAAAAAAATTCTAGAATGGAGGTCAATTTTGTGTGAGAGAAATAGATCTCAACACGTGAAAGAGATCATGAAAAAATCCATGAACAATCATAAAAACTCAAAATACATGATCACAAGCATCAAGTAGCCCACAACCATAATATACAAATTTCATGGGCTTTTTTGCACGCCAAACCTTGAACAAATGGAAAGAAGAGGATAGAATGCTCGAGCTGCTCGTAGGACAAGTTGCTCACAAATAATAAGGCTGACATAAAATAAAAGGGTTCATGGTTATGGGGCAATGTGACCTTGGATTTGTAGGTTTGTACAATTTGTGGCTATGTCGATTCTGCAAAAACCTACTTCAAAACAACTATATGTTTGAACTAGTCTAAAGTTGGCCTCGGTGAGTATGTATGTATGTAACCACCGTTAAAACCAAAATATGTGAGACAAATCAAAAGTTGAAGACTGACAAGAGAAACAAACCCATTTGTTTGGAGTGAAATTTGTGATTCCTTATTAAGCTTCAGATTCCAGAAGTTGTCAAATGATGTACGAATCGATAAATCTATGAATGCTTTTGACAAGTCTGACACCTTCTTTCCACACACACATAGAGATCATCAGTCTGGCGTCTGGATCATGAAATGGTACATATTTGAAGGAGAAGGAAGAGCTGTCCCTTTACCCTGACAACTAGGTTAGATCCAAAGACCTTGAAGCAATAAGCTCCAGGCTGATCATGAGCAAAAATGGTATGATGCATTTTGATCCTCATCATCAGTGTGGACCTCTCACTAACTTTGCTCTTCGGATCCTTGAAGGCAGCAGTTGCCACCATGATTCAATTCCTGAGATGCCAACAACACACCTTCTTTCATCTCATCAACTGTCGTTTCCATGGAACTCTTGTTGATGTAATTGAGTGCCTGCTTGTGCCCATAATTCAAAGGGCAACAGAGTTGTAGTGGGTATGTATGTCTTTTAGACAAGTGCATAGATCTTATTAGTGTCTGTGTACACGAATGCATTGCAAGAGGTTTGACTTAGCATTATATACGGGCTTTCAAAGAGCCCCACCAATCTTCAGCCCTGCAAGATATGGTTCCTTTAAGGGAATAATTTTCCCCCATAGAGAAAGAAAGATGGACATGTTATGAGGAATTTTTCAATTGTAAAATTTGTAACACAGTTTCTATTTACGTATGTATTCCAAATGTGTATTCAATTGTGAGTGCTGAGACATTATTAGTCAACAAAACAATATTGAAAATCTCTGAGAGCAATTTTCTTCCTGTACTCAAATCACCAATTTGTTTCCATTCATGTTCCACTATTTCTTACTCTGTTTCCTCACATTAGTTGAGGTTGAGAACAGTTAGAATTTGTCTGTGGATTGCAATATGCAAAACAATTGGTTGATTGAACAAAATTTGGGACTAGGATCTAGACCCAAGACCTAGAATTGTCCCCCCTAGAATTGTCCCTAACATTTGCAACCATCTTAACACACACACATGGAGGCCCACACACACACACACATTGATAATCTGCAGAGTGAGAACTCCCAAAATTCTTCTGAATTTTATCTCTTGGAGTGCCAACTCAAGAGGCCCAAGAATTCTTCTGAATTTTATCTCTGGGAGTGCCACCGCAAGAAACCCAAAATTCTTCTGAATTTTATCTCTTGGAGTGTCAACTCAAGAACCCCAAAATTCTTCTGAATTTTATCTCTTGGAGTGCCAACTTGAAGAAACCCAAAATTCTTCTGGATTTTATCTCTCGGAGTCCCAACTCGAGAAACCCAAAATTCTTCTGAATTTTATCTCTTGGAGTGCCAACTCAAGAACCCCAAAATTCTTCTGAATTTTATCTCTTGGAGTACCAACTCAAGAAACCCAAAATTCTTCTGAATTTTATCTCTTGGAGTGCCAACTCAAGAACCCCAAAATTCTTCTGCATTTGAGCTCTTGGAGTGCCAACTTAAGAAACCCAAAATTTTTCTGGATTTTATCTCTTGGAGTAGCAACTCAAGAAACCCAAAATTCTTCTGAATTTTATCTCTTGGAGTGCCAACTCAAAAAACCCACTTTGCAATTTTAGTATTGGTTGTCTTCCACACTGCTCAACATACAGAATATATCTACATTTTGAAGCAATCCGACAAGCTTTGAGAGGTAACAACAACGCAAGCATTTTCATCTGTTGCATACATGTTTTCTATACATCTTGTAATCATTTTGTATCCGCACTAATGACAATCTCTTCATGTACATGTAGACAATTCGCAATTTCATACGAGACAAGAAAAATCAAATCCTTATTAGATCCCAGTTTGCAAAGAAATCAATGCAATTACCTACATTGTACCTACTACCAAACTATATACATAGTGTACAACAACGCGCACGTAGAAATGGAGTACAATTTGCTTACGAAATTGCAGTCAACAACAGTTGATACTGTTCCTTGGGTGTAGTATTTTTGATGTTGTTAGATTATGATTTGAGAACTGACATGTTAGTACAATGCAGATCTAACTCTTGTGCCGAATCCTATGTCTATGCAGAAAGAAAGGAAATAACAATGCATTATTTTTACCAAGATACGAGAAAGGTTTATATAACTCATTGCTTCTCTTCAGTGAGCTAGTAGCCCATCATCAAGGTATTTCAAGGTGTGTGCTAAACCCTAAACCCTAAACTCTCTACTCATCCCTATACAAGTTTACCTAGACAACCCAAAACCGAATTGAAATTCATAATCCCACTTGGGGAAGATGACAATCGATGTGAGTCCCATCTCCCCAGGCACCAGCAGACCCTTTGGCACTGATGCTTAGAAGTTTAGTACTGACAAAAAACTTGTACTCATCCCTAACACTTCACCCATGTAACAAATACGGAATTGAATCCACAACCACTTGCAAGATGACCACGAGTCCTTCTCCCATCCAGAGCTGCCAGACTAGATCAACATGTATGTGCTTTGGCACTGACAAAATATTCTTGAACAAGTTGACAATTTGGGTATCATCACTCTTGGTGTCCTCGGTAAGTGCCAAATGGGAAGTAAAGCATTGGAAACACATTGACACAAATTGTGAATTATACCATCATACCTACCTACATACAACGTATGTATCTTTTGGGCACAAAATAATTTGGCAAAAGGTCTAGCCAAATTATTATTATTATTATTATTATTGATATTTGTGGAAATTGTTGAAAATTGAAAACCATTGGGTTTTTTTACTATCGCAAGTGCACCAACACAAGATGTATTTCATATACTAATTCTTCAATAGGTTGGTATACAAACAACTCCCAAGATTATCTTAGGGGTTAACCCATAAATTCGTGCTGCTCAAGTAGCCAATTGGGATTGCTAGGTTGACAAACTAGTTCACTCCCCATTCGTGTTTTGGCTACCAAAAATAAATGGTGGTATTCTAACTCAAAACTTCACTCCACAAACTTCCACACCCACCCAAAAATTAGATCCAATGCTTATTGATGATGAATGCAACTCGTTAATTTTTCTCTTTATTAGGGCAATCACTTGCTATGTTGCAAGTGTGGAAAAGTTGTGCGTTCTTGAGTTGTTGAAAACCACATCTTGTGGAACAATGATGCAAACTCAAAACAAATTTTGGGTTTGTGATGTTCTACTTATTCTTGTAAGAGCATGAAGTTTACTATATATTTATATATATATGTATTTCAGAAAATAAAATAAAATAAAGGAAACTAAAGAATGTGATGGAATATATCATTTGTTGAAATGTAATCCTCAAAATTAATTAATTATTTTGACAAACATGTGTCGAAGTGGCAAAGGTACGATAGTATATAATACATAGGATATTGTGACCACCAAGAGAATTGGCAAAAGGAATTGGTCGTTTTCTATTGTTGAACCAAACCAATTGACCGAAGAAAATTTGTGATAGAATATTCCATTAAAAAAAATTTAAAAACCTGACTAGAAGCTTTCCTCAATGGTGAGGATATTATTTTATTATTTTCTCACAAAAGGTCTTCCCGGAAATGGTTGGGGCAATTAAAATTTTCTCACAGCCCTAAAAGTAATTAATATTGTAAGGGTTTTAGTGTGTCACTATGGTAGTTTCATCATTTGCAGTGCCCATGATGGCTAGCACCTGCCCCCCACCAAAAAACACACACACAATAAGTTGATCCATTAATTTGCACATTACTATAGCTAAAATTAAAATGGTACACAAATCATAGGGTCTTAACCAGTGTTGGATGATGCTTTGATCTTGGACCAAACCCCCCACCATGGGTTAGACAGGGTATATAGCCATATACCTGGTGGAGGCCAAAATTTGAAAAATCCAAATTTTGGCATAATTCTCAACTGTCACATAAAAATTCGTTAAAAGGTAAAGGCAATAGTTAAATTAATCTTTAAATTTTATTTTTTGGATAATTTTATTCAAAATTTTTATGATCATTTTAGTTTTAATTTATCATCATTTCTTAAAGTGAAAGGTTATCTTTAGCTTCACTTTGAAAGGAAATTTTTCTAAGTGTATATGAGAAATAGGCAAGAGTAATAGTAAGGAAGGTGGAGGTTTATCAATTTGACAATCATTTCCATATATAGATAATTTTTAAAAATTATAGAATATATTTTATTAGCTAAATTAATTCCTTAAATTTTAAATTGATGATCATTTAACTTCATTATGAAATAAAAGTTTTCAAAAGGTATATATGAAAAAGAGATAAAAATTCCAATGACGATGATTTCATCATAGCTAGTTTAGGTGGGATGGGATATAGTCGTAGGTTTTACAAAAAGACAATTCCAAATTGCAAATTTATTATATGTTGATTTCAAGTCAGAATTTTTAGAAAAAAACATTTCACGAGTTGTAATGTTTCAAAATGTCTTTATGGATCCTAAGATATTGAAAGCAAAACAAATTTCTTTTATTTTTTCAATGTGTTTTGGAACCTTTGTGTCTTTTCAATTTCATACACATGTTTACATGTGATTTCATACAAATGTAAATATGTCTTATTTCATTTGAATATGTTGAGATTATTTCAAGAGATTAAGATGTTTTTTTTCTTTGAAATTAAGCTAATTTCCAATTAAAAACTTCTCCCTTAAATACCTAATTCAAGGATTTAATCCCCACTTGCTTAGCTGATTTAATGTTTATCCACCCTAATTGCTTCCAAAATTTCAATGAATCAAAAACAAGGGTGGCTGATTAAGTCTCCCCTTGGATGATAATTGGGCGGTATTTTGTACAATTTGAATCCTATATATATATTTGAAAATAACAAAATTTTCAAATGTAAACCCTTATTTCTATTTTGTCATTTCATCGTCATTGTTAAGATGTAGCAATGCAAAGCCGACGTAATGGTAAAGGAGGTGGAGCTTTTGAAAAGGTAAAGTTAATGTGGCTTTTCATATCCATGTAAGTCCATGGGGGAAGGGAATGAAGTGGAAAGATTTGGAAGATTCATTTGTAGGGTGCACAAAATAATGTTATAATTTCATGAATGGTTTGAAACTATAGACTTTGGATAATTTTTTTAAAAAAAAATCATTGTTTTATGTTTTTGATTACATAATGAAGATCAAAAATACAAATATGGTGATTTTTACATAGTTTTTTTAGTTGTGGCAATGCAAACCCTCCAAAATACTTGTTTTTTAAAATATTTTAATTTGAAAATGATTTTTTTGGTGAATTTTTTTCCAATTAAAGAAAGGTTGAAAACTCTCACGCTAATGTGACACCTAATGTAATAGACCAAAATTCCATATGTAGCTTTGGGGAAAAAGAAAACCTTGAGGCTAAACATGTAGGTAGACTGTTAGGAACAAAAAAAGAACAAGAAAACCCCATGAACTACAAGTCACCATGCCCTTCCCAAGGTGGTGTAGGAGAACATCCATTAGACATTAGAAATTGCTATTGGGACAAATATTAAAGTTAATGCCCATGGTGTTGGTCATTAGGTTTTTTTGTGATGCAAAATTAGGGTGATGAAACCCTAATGGATGGAAATATTATCACATCAATCAATGAAAGTTGAAAAGTGTTGGAAGGCGATAAACTTTAGATAGTTGATGGTGATGGGAGGAAGGGGGCTTGTGGACAATTTTTCTTTGCATTTGTGTTTTTTTTGTTTCTTGCAAATTATGTGGGGTGACATGGTTATGGTGATTTATGGTTTCAATGGCACTCAATGTTTGGAATTGTTTAATTATTCTTCATTTACAATGTGTGTGAATGGTTTTTGCATTGTGGTTTGGAGGACATGAATTATGGAACACATGAAGCAAACATTATATGACAAAGTTGTAGGAATATTGAAAAAACCACAGCTAAGTTCCTTCTCAATTGGTTTGTGTTTTTGGTCTTTGTACTTTTTTTGGCACCACATGATGGTATAAATTGTAGTTTAAAATTTCAATATTATGTTGGTTGGGGAAGAATGCCCTTTTACCATGAATCATTTTTTTTTTAAAGATATTCATTTCCATTGCACCATGAACTTCAAAAAAAGGAATATAGATTTAGAAGCAAATTTTAGGGGTCATAATCAAAAAAATGATGAAACACCCTAGGGGTTTTTGAGAACAATCAAAGTGGCAATTCAACTTGTGATATGTTTGGGTGATTTAAAAAATTTGTGGGAGAAAGTTTGGTTTTGTTATTCATAAAGATAATACCCACCACATTGGGAAATCCAAAGGGAGATTTTGTTTTATAGTGAAATTTGGTTATCATAGGAAATTTTATTAATGTTTTATTTGGAACATTGCTTCTTATTTGTCCAACTTATTGAATTGTTGTGTATAGGGATATGTTTGATTTTACCTATGTTTTATTTGGAACATTGTTTCCCATGTCAATTGGGAATTTTAAGTTGTGTGATGTATTGACATGTGTTGTGCTTCACATTGTGTCTGACATCTTGAGCTATTGTGTATGGGGATGTGTTCCATCTTGCTTCTATGGGAAACAATTTCATATGAGTAGGGGACAAGTTTGGTAACTATTGAAATTGCCACACAAAGATGACCAATGGGCCCAATGGGAATGACATAAGAGTGTGTTGATCCTTGATAACTTGTAGCATAGATTTTATTAGATGACTAACAAGTATTTGGACATTATAGGATTGACATTTTCATGATATTAGTTGTTCCTTATTTCTACAATTTTACAAAATTTGATTATGGCAATCAGGCTTTGCATTTGGATGCATTTATTTCTTGTTCCTTTTGGTGACATTTCCATGTGTGACTTCAAACTGATAATTTTTTCAATCGAGACTAGGTTATGCCACACAATTGCCAAGAGAAATGTATGTTAACGTGTAAGAAATGTTGTGATATTAATATATAATAATAAAACTTGCCTAAAGGATTAACTAAATGCCATATGCAATAGTTATTGGAACTTTGGTTAGAAGGGTTGGCTTGAATATCTATTAATATCCCAAAATGTTGATATCTTTTATATTCTAACAACCCATGAAATGGAAACATATGTGAAAGCAGCAAGCCATTAAGTGCCCAAGGGCCCCTTAATTGGTGGGAGGAGATGACCTTAAACTAACCAAAACTAAAAATGAAATGACACAAAATAAAAGCAAAAAATGTTTTAAATAAGGGATAATAATTTTGTGGGTGGTGCACATAAAAAAGGTTATACATTTAATGCTTACAAAACTTGAAAAAAATGAAAGTTGTTATAACTTCAATTTATCAAAGAGTTGATAAATCATTATTTGCTTAAAAAAAGGCCAACATTATGGATTTTTGGGGGTAATCCAATACTATCTAAAATGTTAACACTTTTAACACTAAGACAATAACAAGGAATTGTTATTAACCTATCACTAACCATGATGCTACCTAATACAAGGACTCCCAATTAAAACCTACTAGTGTTTAAGGTCACTTTAGGGTTTGAAATTTTAGAAAATGTACCTATTGATGATGATGATTCACACCTGATGTTATTGTTTGGAAAATTTGGATGTTCCTTTCATTTTCTTGTGATGTGTTCAAAATATCCTTTCCATCATGATCTTATTTGCTTCATCCTCACTTGTAAACTCTTGTTCCACATAGTTTGAGAGACTTATGTTGAAGAACTCCATGTCCTATTGATTAGAGTTGTTATGTTCTTGAATCATGAACAAAGTTTTTGTGTTTGTAAAGCATTAATAAGAGAACCTTGTAGAAGATAGGGAGGGGGAGAAGGGGTTTCAATTCAAAGGACTGTGGAGGAAATGGAGGGGAATGAACATTGTTTTAAAGTGTTAACTTACCATTGACTTAAATGACCCATTTCAACATTGTTACATTTCAATGCAAAATCAATAGATTTTGAAGATTTAATGTTAAATTACCATCTACTTAACATTAGGTTAACAATGCCTTAGCATTGCTTAACATGGATGCCAATTTTCTTTTAGTGCTACATAACATCACATAGGTGAATTCAACAATAACTTTGCCATCTATAACATTAAGTTACCATTGACTTACCATTGGGTCTAAATGTAGCATAAGGAAATCAAATCAAATTCTATTGTCTTGGTATTTCTTGCAACATATAAAGCAAATTCCAAGGTTTTTTCACCCACCAAAATAACCAAGCAACAATATTAATAAGCATGCCTAATTATTCATTAGTTGTGACAATTTAATTAAGCACTAGTTAATGCATTACATATGGAAAAATATATTTTTACATCATCATCAATGATTGATTGAACACACATGAAAATTGGATGATGGTTTCCATTTCTTCATTTAAATATTGACCATTTCTACCTACAAATCATGGTTGAAGTTTACAAGACTCAGAAAATAGACAAAAAAATGGTGGGTGAAGACACGATGCACTATATCAAAATGGATATCACAAACACTAGTTCTACTAATGATGAATTGTAATTGAAGATTACATGATAATTGCATTTTATGGTTTAAACTTAAATATGTGTGTTAAATTTATTTGTAATGAAATGCATAAAACATTTTTGCAATTGGAAGGTTGCATAATATTGTTGGATTCTCAAAATTATAAATGTGTCTTGTAAAAAAATATGTGGACTTTGTTTTCAATGAAAAAAATTAAATTTAAATCATATGAATTGATCAAACATATTATATATGGCATGTGATAATCAAAAGTAGAGATTTTATTTTATTTTCTACATGTGTGCTCTAAAATGAAATATCTTTAAAAGTCCACAATGGACATTAAAATAAAGAATTAGAAAAAACTATCTAGGAATTTTCTTTTTGTATTATCAATCTAAATAATGGTGTGAATCCAATGATTTCATTCAATAAGCCCTAAAGCATGATGAACATCCAACAATTTTGCTACCTAGACATAATTACAATTTATAAATAAAAAGATAAATGAAGTGAAGTGAAAGCAAAAGTTCATACTGATATTAACCATTATTGTACTTTTATATATAATAGAAAATAAACTATAGATCAAGGTGATTGAATCATTTTAGAAAAAAATATGAACTTTCAAATATGAATGTAATGCAAGAGCTTGGAATTGTGAAAGGGTTAACATAAGGATTGCAAAATTTGTGTACTTATGTGTGGAATTTGCATTTGCCAAAATTAGTCCACCACATCATGCTTTCACCTTATCCAACCTATGTGTCAATAATGTTTGGGTGCACATAGTTTGATGTCACTAGAATTGCAAATGATACATAGTGAAAAGTCATGTGAAAAGAAATTGTTCATTAGCATTGAAAAGTTGCATAAACAAATTAGCACACTAGGCCATAACTAAAGAAAATATAGAGTGGGAAGGTGAACAAGATCTTATTTTGTAGGATTAAAATAGAAACAACCCACATGTTTATGATGTGTAGTGGCAATCGATTAAACACATGGTAATAGTACATATCAAGGGAAGATGAATACCTGAAAATGGTAGTTATTTTTAATCTATCACAAAGAAATGTTGTTAGCAAGATGTGGCCCAAGTGATTGATTCATAGTGGACATTTTGCTTCCCAAAATGCAAGCCTTACAAATGAAAAACATAAATCTTTGGTTGTTCAAATGGAAGAACCTTGAGGTAGAAGATTGAGCAACAAAGGTTTTCTAGTTTCATAATTGCCATTTTGAATGTACAATTTACTTACATAATTAATCAAGTGAAAAATTTTTTGGGGGGTATTTAACAATTTTAGGTGAATAAATTTTTAATTAGAAAATTTGATACAAAAATTGAAATTAGGACATTATAACACTTCCCACCTCAAGCATGATGATTCAAGAATGACACAACAACAAAAGATTTTGTCCTTGGCATTACTTAGGAGTGCAAGCTAAATGTATATTAAGTGGTAACCATGTTTTCAAGTATCTTAGGTCAATTACCATAATCCAATGGTGGCAAATTATTGAGATAACCAATTAGTTTAGCTTTTGTTAGGCTTGTCATTAAAAGACATTCCAACACAATAATACTTGCAATTTCCCAAAGGGCTTTAACAAATATACAATCTTGGCCATTGAGGGTTTATTTGGTTATGACATTTAAAAATGGCCAAAATTCCAACAATCAATTGACATATAATAGAAGTTCCATCCACATTCACCATAACAAAGGTCCATGCAAACAAGAGTTCAAAGGAAAATTCAATTGTCACATTGTAAACAAGGATGAGAATTTGACCTTGGATAAAGGAAGGATCTAAGTCTTCAAAAGAAAAATCATCAAATGCATGATGTCTAATATTTTGAATGTACATAGCTAGAATGACTTTGTGAACAATACTTCAGCACATCACAATAATAACCATCATAATGATATATCTTTTTAATTATTACTACCACCAAAGCTTGACCTGTAAGTATTGTATCCCCAAATGTCTTTTTAAAAACACTCATTAGAATCCCTAAAAGTCAAATCACAAACTTCACATGACTTTCCATTGAGGCCATTATTGTGAAGGTCTCACCTTGACATATTGACTTGAAATCTCACCCTCAAAGGTCATCTATCATTTTCCTTCATAAAATGGGTTCATGAAATAACATGGTGTTAAAAAAAATCATGTGCATGAACACATTTTGCACTTGAGTTCATTGCAACATGTGGCTCCTAAATTTATATTGCAAAATTAGATGCTCCAAATGAAAAACAAAATTGATTGTCAAGAAATAATTTTAATTATAGGTTTTAGACGAAAAAAACATGAAGACCTTTGATAGAGTTTTGTAATTTAAAGTAAAACATAATTTCTTCACAACAAAAGTGAAAGTGAACTTGCAACAAAACATTGTTAATGATGAATACTACTCACAAAGAAAAATGAAATCTCATAGTTGGGACTTCATTGGAATCAACATTTCATTTGTTGGCATTTCATTCATGGTGATATGGTTGAACCAAAGGCCATGTTTTTCTGCAAATGCTATAAGCTGCCTCTTCAAAAAATCACCATTTTACATTCAATGCAAATTTGGTTTTTTATTTTAAATTGAAGTGTCTTTATATTGGGGACCCATGAAACCAAACCCTAAAACCCCCCAAATCCAATAAGGTAATTTTTTCTTTCTTTCTTTTGGGGAGAATATTTGATCCAACAATTTTTTTTGGGACATTATAATTGTTATATAGAGGCAATGTTTCTCTAGGTGGTCACCACATTAAAAGAAATCACAATCCTTTTGATTGGAAAACCCTTCCTTTGGTCTTTTTGTCTCATTGTCAAACTTGACCAAAGTGTTGTTTTAGACAAGTTATTTTAGACTTGTCCATTCTGATTAATGTATGTTTTTACCAAGGGTTCATGGGGCATTTTGACTAATCAAAATGACCTCCATGAAATCATTTTTTGGATCAACATTGATTTCATCAACAAATATTTTAGGTCAACCATGTGTACACCTAACAATTGGTGTTGATTTCCATTTATGCCATAGTGTTAATCTTTGTTGAAATAAGAACAAGTTTGAGACCCACTAATGAAAGTATGATAGTAAGAAAACCCACATGATAATGAAACACATAATTTTTTTCAACTCATTGGATTTTTCCTTTCACTACCTAATAGGTGAATCAAACAAGTACAAGAAAGGATGTCAAAGATGAAGCTTTTACACATTATTTTTTCCATTCTTAGTGATGAAGGGTGTGATTATATCTAGGATTCACCATCTAAGAGTTTATTGAACAACACCCCCTTATTTGAACCTCTACCAATGATCAACACATCCAACATAGAGTGTTAATTATCTCCCTAGGTCCACCCATGAGAAAAATAAAGCAAAAATCTAGTTAAATGCCATTATTTAAACTAATCATTATTACAATTGCTTCATCAATTAAAGCCAATCATTTTCTTTTAGTAAACCTTTTATACTCATTATCTATTATGCATATAAGAATATTTCCAAAAAATACCTTGCATATATATTGTATCAATAATATCCAAACCTTTTCAACAATTATTGTGTGAAAAATGTCTTTTGACAAAAACGCTCATTAGCAATCACATGACAATAGATATTGTTGGTGTGAAAATCACAATCCTTTTGGAGAGTTTTCATGAGCACCATTGTTGTGAAGTTTTGCATCCCTCCAAATGCATGTTGTGGCTTGTGATCATGCTCTTATTGGAATTACCCAATGTGCATAAATAACCTCAAAACAACTAAAGAAAACATGACATCTATTATAGGTGAATGCCTCAGCCTGTTCATGAGTGTGATTTTCCCGCTTTCCACTCTTGTTTGTTTTATTATTGAAGCACATTTTTTGGGAGCAATTAATAATGAATGAATCCAAAAGATGCATTTTATGAGTGCTTGGACTTGAATAATTTCATGGCTATATATAAAAAACATTTTTTAAAAAACTACCACTCTCATTCAAAACAAGATCAACATGGTAGCTTTTGAAACATATATGTTTTATCAAGCCTCATTTTGTTTCCAAGCTTTTAGTCGAGCATTCTCCACTACAAATAATAGGCTTAATTGGTTTATTTTTGTTGTGATGGGAAACAATGTGTTCTTAAAATATTTGATTTGGCCAATTTTAGATTGTAATATCTTGGTGGCTTTGGCACAAATTATATTCTTTTAAAAAATACCCAACTTTTCAAATTCTACTTTTCTCAAAAATATTTTTGGGAAGGAAATTGAAGAATCTTTTGGAACATTTAGAAATATTTCTTTCAAAATGAAATATATGTTTGGTAAACATGTGCTAAAGCCACCTTTGTACTATGATAATTGAATCCTTGGAGATGTGAAGCATAGTTGTTTCTTTTCATATGCCAAAAAATTCTTCCATTTCCTCTTGCTTTCAAACTTTGTATCTTGCATGGTGACATGTATATTCCAAGCATTGTGTAAAGGATTGTGGTGAAGATGCTATAAAAAGCAGCGCACATTACACAATAAATGAATGAGCCAATTTCAATGAGAAACATAAAAAACCCAAAGCATCATGTTTTTAATGGCACAATTTCACACATTTTCGACTTCCCCCAAGCCTTTCAACCTCCTTGCTTTATTTTAGGGCAATTTTTTTTCCCTTCTTCACCAATTTTCTACACTAGTGGCTTCTGAAAAGTGATTGTTTCCATCAATAAGTGACCTTTGTGGCTAGTTGTGACTAGATGTGATGGCCGTTGGATGTTGGCTTTCATCCTTTAATGATGGAAGGTTGCATCAATTTGATGCTTGTTCACCTCCATTCACATCTTTTTGAATTTTGAATTTAATTCCATCACCATTGTTTTTGCCTTTGTTTCGATGCTCCTCGCCACTATCATTTGTCAAACTTTAAGTGTATGTGTGTAGTCAACATCTTGTAACCTTTAATGTTTGATATCCAAAGTTTGGAGTAGTTGCCAAATTGTTAGTAAGTTTTGTGATTTTTTAAACTAGTCTAGTATCTTGGAGTTACAAAATTGTGATTTGGTCTTTAAAATACTTTTGTGTTGTAATGTGTAAACAACAAACGATAGATTTTCAACATTGTTGCAAATTCAAAGACATACATGCTAAGGTATAATGTGTTTTTTAAAACTTTTGCAAGTTTGGATTTTGTTGGTGCTTAAACTTTTAGGTGACTTGTGAGTGTAACTCATCAAGATTCTATAGTTGAACTGGTTTAATTATGTTTTGATGGTGCATGAACAAGGTTTTGTTTTCATTTGAATGAAATGCAAAAGTCTCGCTCTACATTCTAAAGGTTTATTTTCAAAAGGTCTATGATTTTGGAAGTGCACTATTCATTTCCCATTCTCAAAACCTTAATGGATTTCTTTGTCTTCAAATTCTCATGCCTCCATTGAAATCACATATGAACTTTAAGTTCATGCATTTCTTTTCAAATGGTCTTGTTTTTATCTCCAAACTTTCTGTCCCCAAGCCCTTTGCTATTGGATCCACGACCATAGGGGCATGTGATGCTTCATCTTTTAGCACTACAAGTGCTAGGGAAGAATGTGATGTATGTGGAAAATGACATTTGCTTCATGTTGTGGATCTAGGCCAAATTGTTAGGTGTTTGTTACCATAGATCCTAGCCTTTGTCTTCCAAAGCCCAAGAAGCCTAGGGAACCAAAATGGGAATTGATCTACATTTTCCAAAATGTTTGGGTAGCCAAGCTACCTTGGGCTAAGGTAGTGTTAGGGGCAAATGGGAAGATGATAATGGTTAGGTGTAAAATTTGCACTAATGTAGAGAATCAAGAAAAGCTCCTTATGCCAAAATTTGATGAGTTCCATGAGCCAACATCTAAATAATGAGAGGCAATATGCCTTAAAACATGGTAAAACTTCTATTCTTGACCAAATGGAAGTTGGTTTGCATACTAAATGAAAACGATTGTTTTTGTAATTTGTGATAGTTTATCATTTGCTCAAACATGGCCACCTAGTTACTAATTATGAAAGCATAAAGGAGTTGTTTGATTTTATCCAAATGCCCAACATTTCATGGCATCATTAGAGTGACACAAGTGCATGGGCCATGGTAGAATGCATGCATCAACTTGTGCTAAGCAACATTTGTTATTCAAACAACAAAGTTCATTTCAATCAGTGTTGATGAGGTGACGATTGTTGATTGATGTTCATGTGTTTATGTGGTCCAAGGGTGGAAATGGATCCCTATATTATTAACATTGGAACAAATGGTAAGTGGGGGTACTACAGACAGTTTGACAAAAGTTATAGTGGCAAATGTGCTACAATTTGGGGGCCTTTTAAAAACTAACCTAGCTTCCAATCTAATCGGTTTTGGTGTAGATGGGGTTTCAATTTTTCAAGGTACTAAAATAATTGTTACAACTCAACTCTGAAAGAAACATGCCCCTTCATGCTTGGGGTGCGTTGTGTTGCCCATTATACAAATCTTGTAGTCCATACTCTTTCCAAATTGCCACTTGTGTTTAAGATTGAATTTTGGTTCCAATTTGTGTACACATATTATATATAATATTTCTTTTAAATGGTAGTTGGATAGATGCAAGTTTGGTGAGTTTTTAAAGCGCATAACATTGAAGATTCTTCACAATGTGAAGACGCATTGGATCCCATGCTTTCTCTTGCCAAAAAAATCTTGATAGAATACAAGAATTTGGTGGTACAAATGTTTGAAGAACATGTTGCCCATGATTTTACCAGGTCAAACTTGGAGTTGTTATGTGATATTAAGGTTTTTCTAGGCTTGGCCTATATCATTCCCATGTTTGAATGTGTTTAGAGTTTGTCCAAGTTTGCTTAAGTCCGTGATGTTTTTATTTGTGACTTTGTTGTTACTTTGAAAATTTGTGCAAGAGATTTATATTGCATGTATTGCAATGAACAAGCTAAGAATGGATTGAAATATTTTGGTCAATTCTTAGATAGTGGAACACAATAATGATGCCTTGCATTATGGGTGGGTTATTGAACCCACATCTAGGATTGAGTATGTTGCTTTCTGTTTTTTTGGTCACACTTATATGTAATATAAATGTTGCACATAAATGGGGGTTTTGAGTTGGGTTTCAAGAGTTGATTGGCTTGTGGTTGTGGAAGAGGTGAAGAAACAATGCAATAGTGCTACCCAAAGGTTAATTGAGGAGTTGGATCAAAGGTTCCCATCACAAGAAATCATGAATGCCATTGACATTATCTACCCCCAATTTTGGCTGCAACCTAAAGCTAAACATGATTTCTTAGCTCAAGTCAACATTCTCAAGTCCCATTATTGTTGTGGGAAGCACATAGGGGTCAAATGTGTTTTCATTCTTCCCCCTTCTTGATGAGGTTTTGTTAGATAAACAAACATATTTTTTCAAGATCACCATGATGTCAAATGTGGATGCAGCCATGAAGCCACCAACAAATTGTAATTTATGTTCACAAATGTGGGCATTGTTGACCAACAACTAGATTATTTTTCATAAGCTTTTAGAATGGTTGAAGCTTGTTGAATTATTTATGGACTTAGTTTTGGGGAGTGTTGAAAATGAACAATGTTTCTTTACCTTATTCTTCACAAAGAACAAATTGAATAATTGACTCATAACACATTTGGATTTGGTTTTGTGCATGAGTGTGCAATTTTTTTGTAGTTTGGAAAATTTCCCATTTGTTGCTACAATCAAAACATGAAATTAAAAGAAAATCAAAAGGCAACAAAGGAGTAATTCTTTTTGGGAACATAAACCCGAATTTCTAAACCCCTTTACATTTTGTCCTTTTTGTGATTTTCTTGTTGGATTGTAATGTGTCAAATGAATTTTCCATTGCATATATTTTCCATTCATCTCCTTTTTTGTGATGACAATGTATGCATTTTCCACTTTTTCATATGTATTAACTAGTAACTATGTTTTTGCAAGCCCATCTTTAGCTACAATGGGTAAGGTCCATTTGGATTGGGGTTCAATTCCCTTTGGAAATAATTCTTGTAGCCACAATTTTTGTTGATTTTTCTATGTGCATGCCACATTTTCATTTTTCTTTTCCATTTTGTCACAAATATTTTACTTTGTAGTGCCCATTTGTTCGCCTCTAAATTCCACATTAGAAACAAGCTTGTAGCCAAGAAGCTACCTAAAATATTCCTTAAAAAAACATTGAACCAAAGAAAGAGAAAAACAAATGTGACAAATTCGAACAAAGTTTTTCCCTTTTTTTTAACCCTTACATGCTCGTGTTTTTTAAAATTGAATCTTTTTTAGTGATTGAAGATTCATTTGTACTCCCCTCTAGATTCTTGAAGGTCCACCATGTGAATGGATTTTTTTGATTGTTTTAACCTTCTTAGTAGCCAAAAGATTTGGGGATTTCCATTTCAAACTTGTGCCCTTAAAAGATTGGCAAACATTGAACCTAGCAATGAATTAAATACAATGTGTTTTGCAACGTGTCCTAATAGTTAGAGTTGCGAACCCCAATGATCCGATCCGAACCTTGTTGTTTACTAAGCTCTTCTCCTTGGCCCCATTTCCCCGGGGACACATCTTTTCCTTGGGGAACTTAATTGTCTTTGGGAGAGCCAAGGGCGAGGTTGGGTTGTGGCAAGCGAGCCAAAAAAAATGACATGTGAATTTCAATGGGTGGGGGGGGGAGAGGGGGTCCAACCGGGTTCAGGTAACTAGGGCAAGCTTAATAAACAATGAGGTTCGAATCATCAAGGTCCACAACCCTAATTGTTAGGGTGCATCACAAACTATGCCATATTAAAATCTTTGCTATTGTTTAATGTTTGCTTAGGGGATTGGGGTCTTCGTTTTATCCTAATGCCTTGAAAACTAGTGGACATTTTTTAGGGGTTTAGGGTTTAGGGTTTATACCTTGTACCCAAAGTGTTCCCAAAAAGCTACATTCTAAGAATTAGGCATGTTTTTACTAGGTTAACTTGGTTAATCTTGGTGGAGAGGGGGTGGGGTGGGCAAGAGGGGAACTTGAAGATTTTTGGGCCTTGTGTACCAAGGCAAGGATATTGTGTTTAGATTCATTCTAGAGTATAGTAGCTTAAGGGATTTTGGCCCATACTAGGTAACAAATAGGCCTATTTTTATATGAGAATTTTTGAAAGATGATATTTTGGCTTGTGTTGAAACTTGAGATTAAGTTATAGAGTTACTAGTGGGTACCCGTGACCTTCTACACTGTAAAGTCCCCCGGTTTCTTTAAACTGTATTTATTTATTTTAAACCGGGAGCATGCCTCTCCCAGGCAAGACAGTTCCGGTGGACACACGGGTCCTCCAAAGGGGCCTCCTCTTTATTTAGATTAGTTATAGAGTTATAATATCTTGAAAGATTTTGGTTTCTTTTAAAGGATTTTTGGAAGATCACGTATATTTTTGCATGGTGAAATATTTGACTTTCCATAATTATTCTTTTGCCTTAAGGTACTTTTTAATGTAAATGATGAGGCCATAGTGTAACACACACACCCCTTGTTTTGAGGTTGTGAGGAGCAAATGGCAAACATACTCATAGCTATGTTTTAAACCAAAACGAAAAAAAAATGAACCCTCTTGGATGTATGTTCATTTGTCTCATTGGCTACATGCATATTCTATGCCTTGACATTGGTCGCCACCATTTTTTGTCTCCATTAATACCCCTTCTACAAAAAAAACAATGATATTTGGCCCATTGTTGTTGTTGTTGTTTTCATCTTTTGGTGATGCTTTGTCAAATGGCAAAAAAAAATTTCTTCAGAAGAGCTAGAAAATGTGTTCTTTGGGTTTCTACTCACACTATTTTGAATTTTATTTATTTAAATGTCAGATTATATATTAAGTTCTAGTAGGTAGCCAAGAAATCAGCTTGAATTTTTTTTTAAAATCCCCAAATCTGGCTAAATTGTCTTATGGATGATTTCCACTTCAGCTACATGACAAAAATTTTAAAAACAAGGGGTGTGGGTCACACACTATGGCCTTTGCCATTTACTTAAAAAAGTACTTAAGGCAAAAGAAAGAAGAATTATGGAAACTCAAATATTTCACCATAGCCAAAAATTATACGTAATCTTCAAACAATCCTCAAAAAGAAACCAAAAATCCTTCAAGATATTATAACTCTATAACTTAATCTCAAGTTTCAACACAAGCCAAAAAAATATCATCTTTCAAAAATCCTCATATAAAAATAGACCTATTATTTATTACCTAAGGGCCAATAAGGCCAAAATCCCTTAAGCTACTTTGGCAATAAAAATAATAATTTATGAAATTTCAGCAATAAATATATATGCAGCTTTTTTTGATAGATTTTTAAAGAACCTCTAACATAATGAATTATGAGACCATTTAGAATAAATTTATTTTTCTTTATTTTATTTTATTTTATTTATTTATTTGCAAAAATAGCCAGACATACAGACATAATGTTCAACCAAATTATATTATAGGCTGGAGAAATGTTATCAATTATTGGATAATTGCTAAACAATGTTGGATATGGCAAGAAGCAAAAAAAAAAAAAAAAAGAAAAAA
>Ga0116227_10008100_pt1 | contig 20043 bp, 14 predicted proteins | sample S1TSphgellanicum_FD_89693 | JGI IMG/M metagenome (GOLD analysis project Ga0116227, IMG submission 89693) | Host-associated microbial communities from peat moss isolated from Minnesota, USA - S1T2_Fb - Sphagnum magellanicum MG | ecosystem: Host-associated > Plants > Peat moss > Unclassified...
AAAAAAAAAAAAAAAAATAATTTTTTTTTGTTGTGGTGGAGAAATAAATGATTGAAAAGGTAAATTTAAAAAAAAAAAAAAAAGGGGGGGGGGGGGGGGGGGGCTTCCATTGGACAAAACCAAGGGCACTCTTTTGCTGGTTTTGAATCTCCCCTCCCCCCCCCCCTTTTTTTTTTCTTCCCCAATTTATGCAACCTTCAAACTCCAAGGATTTGGCCTTGTTTAGGTTCAATCCTCAAAGCAGCTGCTGTACATGGAAAACAAACACAAAAACATCAAAATCATTAAGCAACCTCCTTCAACTCAAGAAAAAGATCAAGATTCACGAACAAACAATATTTGTAGCCTAAACGAAACTTACAAAAATCAAAACAAATAACACAACACTTGTTGTTATCCCAAATTTTTGTGCATAACACACACAATAGAAAACCAAAACAACTCAATGTTAAAACAACTCTAGCACAAAAACAACTAACTAGACTTTATGGTGATTCAAAAAATTAATTCACTTGCAACAACATAAAAATCCAAGCTTAAAACATAAAAAACCAAAACATTTGCATAACAAGAAAATTACAAATCAAAAACTATGCTCTAGAATTTCAAATCACCAAAAGTGATTTGAGGTCACACAAGATGGGATGATATCCCATGACAAATATCCCAAACTCCGTTCACACATGACTTGATTTAGAATCAACTAATTAGCTTAACTAACCTAATTTATCCCTAATTAACTAACACATTTGACAAAGACAATTCCAAAAAAGCCATGGAAATTGTTGGGCAAATTAAATTTTGGAATCTTGCCTTGGCCTAGGGTAAAAACTAAAAAGATTTCATGTTGTGGGAACCCATAACATGGAATCTTAACAAAGTATTTTCCACGGTAGCACCATGAACATGGAGCCAAGGTTTTAAATGTTTTATTGCCATAGGTTGGGGCAACCTATGGTTCACCTTTTGCTAGATTAGAATTTTAAATCTGGTTTAAAACAAAGACCTTAGGTTACACAAGGGCAAGGACAGGGTGGTTTGGGGTGCAAGACATGGTGCCATGGGGCTTAATGACCTTAAGTTACTTAGGGTTCATATATGTAATTACTCAATTATAATTCCATAGGTGAGGCCCAAGGCAAAGACATTAGGCAATCCAAGCCCCCAAGCTTAAAAGACCTATGGTTCACCTTGAGTTGGATTAAAATTTTATATATGGCCTAAAACAAAAACCTTAAGCTACATGAGGGCCAAGTCAAAGTGTAAGACATGGTGACGTGGGGCCTTAAATACAATGACCCTAGGCTAGTTCAGGTTCTCAGATGTAATAGCTTAGTTAAATTTCCATATAGGGGGCCCAAAGCAGAAACCTTAAATTATTTAAGGATCAAAACCTAAAAAATGCTATTGCCATAGGCTTAAACAACCTATGGTCCAACTTGCACTAAATTGGAATTCTATAGACGACCTAAGACAAAATCCTTAAACTACATGGGGCCTAGGTCAGATTGCCTTGGGGTGCATGACATGGTGGCATGGGCCCTGAACAAAATGACCTCAAAATATTGTCAGTTCCAAGATGTAATAGCTCAATTATAATTTCATATCTGGGGCCCAAGTCAAAGACCTTTGGCTACTCAATGACCCAAACAAGGCACGTGAGGTCTAGGAAATGGTGACAAGGCATAATGACCCCATGCCATGATAAGGTTGGGGATTTTGACATAGTGGCATGGGGTCCTAAACATGAGGATACTTGGGGGCTTGGATGTGGTAATCCCCCCCCCAATAGGATAACGGAGGATATGGAATATGTGCCCCAAGACTCCAAGGCAAAAAAAATTCTTGTTGCATATCTCAAGCTAGAACCAAATTTCATAATCTTACCATGCCTTCACAGATGATCATTTTGGATATATTATTTCATACATGTAGAAATATGAAATAAAATTATATTATCATTCCCAATATTTGTTCTCCTATATTCTAAGCTACCAAGGGCCCAAGATAAAATCATGCAAAGCGTAGAACATGACATTAACAAGATATGCAAGATGTTCAAGGCCACTATCCAAGGGAATCTTATGGGGTTTGCCCCTAGGCCCAAATCAATATTCCATGTCTTAGGTCTCAAAACAAAGAATATTTTATTTTAAACGCCAAGTCCAAGTCCAATTCTTTCATGGCCTCTTTGAGACATAATGGCTTGAGGTTCGAGGCACAGCTGCCATGGGGTTGGGACAAATATGTCTCAAGGTACCTTGGGACTTGGATGTGGCAATCCATCCCCAATAAGATAAGAAGGGTATGGAACGTGTGCACCAAGACAAAAAAAAAACCTTCTTGTTGCATACCTCAAGCCAAATCAAACTTCACAATCTTACTGGGCCTTCACAAATGACCATTATAAATATATTATTTTGTATAGGTAAAAAATATGAAATAAAATTATACATTCATTCCTAATACTTGTTCCCATGGACCTTAGGTAAACAGGGACTCAAGACAAAACCATACAAGCATAAAACATGACATTAGCGTAAAGTAACAGCACTTTTTTTTCTTTGTGTTTTTAAATCACTCTTCAACTTGAATCTGTCATATTTGGCTTTATTTCACTTACCTCAAACTTACTTGATATTTATTTCCATTTTATTGGATGTTCTAAAATCTGGAAGGTCCAATACAATCTGAACTTGGCCTTTCAAATTTCAGAAGATCCAGTTTTATAATTAATCATTTCAAAAGAAAAAACAACTTACTTTACACAAGGCAAGGCATTTTTGACCTCCCTTGGCCTACTGACCTTGGGGATCTCAAATCTAAAAGATCCCTATAACTAGACCTTCTCCCATACAATTCCACTTGCTCTTCAAGGCCCCTGTCCAAGGAAATCTTATGAAGTTTGCCCCCAACCCAAGCTAGCTGTCCTGAGGTCCCAAGACAAGGAATATTCTACTTTCAACCCCAAGCCCAATCCCTTCAGCCTTTTTGGAATTCGGTACTCGGCTTCTCATCGTCTGTTACAACAAACAGATTAGTAAAGGAGCTCGGGAACGATACTCCCTACACCCATGGCTGCAGGAGTAGTGACTGGCCCAGCTGCTGCTTCTGGTTCGCAACAGCATTCAGCAGAATCAGGCATGGCATGGAAATGGATCCTTGAGAAGCTGCTCCTCGACGAGCTCCCTGTCGCCCGCAGCACTCGATTCATTAACGGTTCGTCGCACTTCATATCCCTTCCATCGAATCTCTTGTACGTCGGAACACTCGTAACACCTTCTCTCTTGCAATGTCGCTTTGTCTTTCACCGAAAGAAAGAATCCACCAATTCTCACAATTAGAACAGCTGCAGCGAGTCAGTCGGCTCCACTCTTCTCTCTCTCTCTCTCTCTCTCCAGTGATGGACGGAACTTTGCACGTCGCCGTCTGTTTGACCGGCATTCTATTCCATGTACAGCCAGGATCGTGCATGAAGGATCCATCCCTTCATACGATTTCGACGCCACGTGAAGCTCCGAGACTGTTGTGTCTGTGTCCTCTTGGAAGACGAGAGAACGTCTTGTTCGTTTTTCTACACATTCCTTGGTTGCAGGCAACTTTAAGCGTTTTGCTTACCAAAGTGCTGCATCAGTCAGAACTGTTGTTCTCATGCTTTCCCCGAGAGGATGATGAGACTATAAGGCTCCTAATCCTGCAGCATCGCGTTGGTCGGTCTCCTGCAGATGTAATAAGAAGCCACGTCCATGACATAGAGGAGCCTCAACACCGTCAATTGCTGGAAAGAGTAGCTGTGCGATGCCTGGAGGAGATGGATTTGGACTCAACAACTGGCTTGGATCCTGCAGCGATTCCTCTAGTAAAGGCACTAACAGAAGAAGAGTCGCCGGGGACGACGACGACGATGATCCTTGAATCACAAAACTCTGGGACAGGACTTCTCCTCCGAGTCGAAACAGAGGTAGGTTGCTTGCTTGCAAGTGTTGAATTCACTTGATCTAGTTCTGCTGCTGCACATGTTCCCGAAGATATTACCATCGCCAGACTACCATATAATGTTTTGCAGGCTTGTTTCTTCTGTCGCTCTTGCTACATTTTTGTTGATCTCCAACTCCAAAATGCTCTTCTGCTAGGGCCAGCGTCCAATCCTTGCAATCCATTTGGATGACGCTGACGGTTCTTGGTCTGTGTTGCTATGTAGGCTGTGCTGTCATTTCTAAGAAAGGCCTCAGATGATGGCAAGAAAGACTGGGCAGGTTTTTCAAGTGCGCTAGAACATATCTTCCCTAATGAAGACGATGACATTGAGCCTCAAAGGAAAAATAGCCGGCAAGAGCTTGCTGCATTTTTGCATGTGAGTCTCAAAACTTTGCAATGGCAGCAGGGATCTCTCGCTCCCTCCCTTTCTATGCATTATTTCTTTTGCAGGGTCTGATGAACACAATTGTGCTGCACCTGTTGATACTCTCTATCAAAGCAGCTGAAGGAATCAAAGGAAGAGGAAATTTCAAAACTGCTGGAGAAGTATTCCTTGGGTAAACTGCAACGCGATCTACTCAGTTTTGTGGAGCAGAAGAAGACTTCATTCCAAAGCACCTTCTTAGAACAGGTGGGGGGCTTATCTGTTGTTGCCATGTCAAACAAACTGTAGGAGTAGAGATACAAGTGCTGCTATTCAATCTTCACAGAAATTTGTTGCAAGAAAGCAGTTAATCATAACTAATTTTTGTCAACTAGTTTTGTCTTTGTTTTTTACTTCTTTAGGGTTGCAAATTGTGCAAAGGTTTTCGATGTCTACCAAAGGCACTGATCCAATGCAATTTGCCCTTGTTCAGCTTTCACAGGTTGTTGTGGAAGGAAATTTGCAAGCATTGATGCCAGTTCAAGGGGAAATTCCAACTGTGACATATGAGAAATTCAAAGAAAAGTGTTCATGGATGGCTGTAGATTTGAGAACAGAGTGTGGGATTGGAAGCAGAATGGATACAGTTGAAGCGATGTGCAATGGGATCTTGGGAACTGAGGATGTGAGATCTGCCAAACACACCAGGGACATAAATGGAATGAATTTGGAGATGACAAAGTCGATTTCGGTCAAAAGAGAGATTACACCAGGGCTGGATGCACAAGAATGTGGAGGCAGTGCAGGTTTTGTGGTCATATCAGATGAATCTGCAATCCAGGATGAGGGAGAGCAAGGGGAAAATGAAGGCCCTCCAGGAACTGTAATCAAGGGACAGTCCAAAGAAAGTAAACACAAACATGCCGAGAGACAGAGGGAGATTACATTGCCAGGAAAGATGGGTGAGGAGGTGGATAGTGGTACAGATAGAGTACCAAATGATGGACATGCAACACCTAAAATTGGAGTCCCGTTTCAAGCTGTCATACCTGGGACTCAGACTGGAAATGCTACTGAGGGACCAAGGAAAAAAATTGTAAGCAATGTGGAGGTTAAAAATGAGGATGATAAAGAATCTGGAAGCAGAGGCAGGATGGAGACCAAGAATGGAACAGATGGAGCACGGGGAGCATATAACAATTATGGACAGTGCAAAATGCATGAAGGTGTGGTGTCCCAGAAACAAACTGGAAAAGCCTTAGAGAGAAAAGGGCAGAGAAGTATCGTTATTCTGGAGTCCGACAGTGACCAAGATGAAGGAGCTGGAAGCAAAGGCAATTTACTGGCAGGAAGTTGTGCCAAGAGATCAGAAGGGGCAGAGAAGAAGCCTGAACAGGGACAAGAAGAATTACAAGGTGTACTATCTCAAAGACATGCCACAAGACTAAAGAGGCTGCGAAGTATTCTAACAGTGGGAGATGCTGGAAACATTTTCTGCAGGAAAAAACAAGATAGTTCAAGTGAAATTGTGGCTGCTGATAGTACTGATGGAAGACCTGCCAAAGTACTAAAGCAGAGGCCTGATCCAGGGAGACCTTCTGTATCATCAATTGCTCAAAAAAGAGACAAGCTTTTGAAGAACTTTGGTGAAGTAACTAATCAAACTCCCTCCCAACCAGAGATTGAGTGCTTCTTTAGTACTTCATGCCCAAAGTAAAAAAGAGAAAAATAATTTGATGCAGCAGACAAGTGGAAGAATACAACAGCTCTGCAACATGGGGAACCAAGCAGGAATCCTGAGCATCAACTTTCTGCTGCCAAACACATTGAACCTTATGCTAGAAAACAAGTCAATCTGAATTATAGCAACTTGTGCTATTAGTAACAGCCCATGCATGACCATCTAACCTCTCATGGAAAGGAAGTCAAGTAGGAAGTTTATTTCATCTCTTTGTTTTGTCAATACAAAGGTTTTGACAGCAGTGATAATCAAGATTATCAATATCACGAGAACAAACCCGGTTCCTCAAATGAAGACAAGTTCTCTAACAGAGCTGAAGAGAGAGGAAACCAGTGGATGAGAGTCAATGTACTTAACCATGACATTATCTGACTGACAGGATCACATTCAATTCTTCAATACCTGCAATGATAGCTGTTATGGCAAAGGTGCAGGCTGAAGGTGCTGAACGTGGGTGGCTAAAGTCATATCTGAAGGAAGGTGCAAACCACCAGAAAGTGAGCTTGAGGAGGAGGAGGATGAGCAATATCTTTGATGAGAGTGATGAGATTTTGGAACTAGGAAGTGATGGTCATGAGGAGAGGTGCCACAAGTGCAGAAGGTTTGGCAATCTTCTGTGCTGTGATGGATGTCCCATCTCTATGCACAGCAGCTGCTTACAGCTGTTGAGTCTGCAGATACCTCAGCCTGATGAGGAATGGTATTGCCCAATTTGCTGTGAGAAGAAGGCTACTGATCTTGCAAATCATGCAGAGAAGGTGACCTGCTGCAAACCTAAATATTCATCATCTGATTTCTCTAACACATTCAATGTCAAACGGCTCTTTCTCCACCTCTCCTTCAAATTGGAAGTAGACTTATCATGGAGACTTGAACAGACCTCAAACATTTGCTTGCATCAAGGCAAGTCTCACTACTCCACTGTGCCTTCCACAAGGTGGTAGTGGTCGTACTTTTCCTCCCAATTTCTGAAACCATGAGTCTCAGCTTGGGCTCTATAACAACAGGGCTTAAACAGGTGACATCTTATGTGCAATGTCTCTTTCTAGCTCTCTCCAGATTTGGGGTTTTCAAAGCATTTATCTCACATCTGTACAGAGCTTTATCACAGTACTTCCCAATGTAAATAAAAACCAGTTTTAACACATCCTCAATGGTGTTTTTCTGGCAGGCTGTGACTGCAGCACGAGCAAAACTGGAGGCTTTTAGAAAAGTAAGCTCATACAAACGTCACCATTATGAGAAAGGTTTATCAGACCAGTATGAAACTGGCAGGGGAAGCAAGCATTCCAAAATCACTGGGCATCACTCAGCAGCTGTCAAGAATAACAATGAAATTGAAGGAAGGGCTTTAATGACCATGAGACATAGCCAAGACCTTCTCAACATTCTGAAAGCTAGGAAGGACTTTTTGAGGCAAAATTTAGTGTCTGCTGAGTTGGCACTGTTTGCAAGCAAGCCTTCAAAGCTGGATAAGTGGAGGACTTTGAATAATATTGCAGATTCCAGCAGTGAGGAAACTTCGGACCAAAATAGCAGACAAGCTGATGAAGTTGAAGTGGGATTTAGAGAGATAAGTGCTGCTGCAATGGACATCAGGCGAAACTTGGATTTCCTTGAGTATGGGTTCAACCCTGTTTTTCAGGCTTTTGAAAAAGTTTGTGATGTGGGGAAAGGAGGGTTGATGTATGACCAGAGCACAGCCAGCAATGTCCTACAAAGAGCAAACATTGGCAAGGAGGTGGAGTGTTCTGCTGATGAGAGAAGACCCAGAGTTGAAACACAGATTCTGAGAAGAACAGCTGTGAATTGCAAAGAGGAAAGAAGAAGTGCAAGACCTGTACATGGGGAGCCCACTGGAGATAGGAAGAGTGGAATGCAGTCTGGGGTTGCCACAGAGAGAAGGTAAGCTTCTGATTCCAAATCTACACACAACCCTAATGCTTCAGGCCCAGACAAGAAGGTGGTGAACCAAGAAATACAAACAGGGGACAGAACAGGCATCAATAAGGTTGGGAGAATAAGCATGATGACAACTTGGGGAACACTCTTGAATCTAAGGTATGGAGAGGCAGTGTAGCTTGTTTTAGCTGGGTGAGAATAAAGGCTTTTAGTTGTGAGAGTCAGCAAATATTTCTCTTCATTTGTTAACCTCCATTTAGCATCTATAATCTCCTTTCACCATGACAGCCACAGTTTGGAGGCAGAGATAGAGACCACGTGACAAACTCATCAAGCACATGTTGCTGTGTGACTCTGTCTTCTTTTTTATGCATTTGGGTGCACATATCCTAAAGTAATGCAATTATAAGTGTAGCAGAGGGCTTCACAAGATTCCAGGACTTCGTAGGAAGGTCGTTCCTTGGACAAAGACAGAGAAAGATGTTTTGAAGGTATGCCTCTATAACTCACTCTCTCCTGAACATGAGCAAAGGACAATGGAAATCGAGTTCAGGAGGATCACACAATACCAAAATCAATTGTGTATATATATGATGGCAGATGCTTCCTTTTTGAGACCAGTGTGACCTTTGGCATTTGAATTCTAGAAACTTTCCATGTTTAGTCTGGTGAGAAAGTTCAGATCATGGTAGATTGATTCCACAATACTCATCAAAGCATCTGCTTTTTTATGTGATAACTGGTGGCAGAGATTCGATGCAGGAGGGAGTGCAGCAATTCTCACATGATGACCATTTAGCTTATCCATGGAAAGAGATTCTGGAATTTGGAGTTGGGAGGTTTCAACCTAGTCACACTGCTGTTGATCTCAAGGACAAGTGGAGGAATTTGCAGAAAGGCATCTCATGAGTTTCCAGAAGGCACCTCCTTCAACAATCTCTCTGAAAATGACCACCATCAAGAGGTTTGAAGAATGAAATTTTGGCATTTGACAAAATTGATATTCCTAACCTTCTTCTCAGTACAGAAATACAAGAAAAACTTGAGATTTTGTATAGATATGCCTTGAAAAACCACCAATGCAAACCTGGCAGATCTTACCATCCTTCTGAGCAAGTCCTTCCAATGCTCGAATATTGCCATGAATCAGTCGTTGTAGAAATACTGTTCTACACTATGGAGGTAACATGGATACTGCAGAGTACATCAATCTGTTCTGTAAAATTCTTGTTCAGGTCTACAAATTGCAGCTCACAGAACTGCCTTCTGAATTCACATTTTGTCAACAATGGGATATGATGCAATTCAGAGATCTCTTACTTCCAAGGTACTGACAAGCCCATACAATCTGATGCAACCAGAGACTGTAGAAGCTTGAATCCAAGGAGTTGTTTGATGTGTGTGGAACATATTTTTGTCCAGCTGGTCCCCCCAGCCTGCGCAATCTGAGTTGAGATGCAAGCCTTTAATGATCTTTGATGTGCTAATGACATTCATGCTCCATTTCAAAAGTGAATTGAGGTTGTGAAACACCTGGTAGCAAAATGGGAGTTTTCTTCTTTTCCAGCTGAGTCCTTCAGTTGCCATTATGCCAATGGTATGCATTCTTCAGAAGGCCAAACAAAATTTCCTGCTTTGTCAGCACAATTGAAATATTTCATCACCTTCAGCCACTCTTGACACTGAATACTGATGAGTGTACCTCATTCTGGTCAATAGTTGCTTCATTAATTTAAAACCAAAGAGATAGTTGGTCTTGCACAAGAATGATTGTATGCATGCATGCACTTCGTGTTGCTTGTTTGGAAATGTCAAACTTTCAGTATCTTTTGAACCTGGCCTTAGCTTTTCACTTGAAGTTGTTTCCTTGTGCACTAGGAGAATGTCATGCTGTAGAACCTAGTGCAAGTTAGTGGTGTTGAAGACCACACACCATTGCCACCAGACACTACCATTGATTTGGACAGCTCTGTGATTGTGGCCAAGTAAAGCCTCCTTCAAACAATATTAAGTATTTATCCATGCATAGTGTGCTGCGTAACTACTGTAGACATGCCAGATCCCATATGAACTCTGAAGTTAAAACACTGTAAGATACTGACAATCATCTTTGGAACATGGATCTCCCACAGATGAAAGTGCTGCAAGGATGTGTGGAGCCTATGTTTGGACAGAGGCATATGGCATCAGGACAAAGGTACAGTATTTTCTATCTTGTCTTGCTCAACCATTACTCCTCTGTCCACTTGACTCTTAGTGTAACACTGATCCCATTTCAAATTCCTTTGTGTGCTCTCAACATTTTTAGCTTGTTTTTGCCTCCTTTACTCACTCTTAACCATATTTATCAAACCCTTCTCTCTATCCTTTTCAGCGGCTCCACTGGTCACATTTCAACGTACAGCCTGTTATAACAATTTTTGCACTTTCAGAAAAAAACTGTCTTGCCTCATTTCCTCACACCTGAGTCCTAATTATTTTCAGCAAACCCCTTTTTCTGCCCATTTCAACTCCACTGATCCCATTTCAAATTCCCATCCTTTCAACGTTCTTTTGCTTTTCAAATACCAAAAATGAAGCCAGCATGGGGCGGTTTGCTTAGTTGAACACTTCAAGTTTATAAATTCTGGGTTTCAAGTTTCCACCTTTTCTCATTGCTGGGTTTGCTTTGTTGAAATACTAAGTTTCTAATTTGCGGGTTTCAATTTTTTACCTTTTCTCATTGCTGTAGTTCAAGAAGGTGCAGGAGCCCAATAAAATACTCATAATAAAGGAAGACTCACAAAACCCATGGCTGTGTGATCCAGTTTCTGATTTCTTAAACAGCCATGGTTGGTGGGATCAGACGAACTGAACATTGAAAGTGGCAACAAAACTAGGGAAGTTTTGGGATTATACAAAATCCACGTCCTGAGTTCCTGTTGTATTTCTGGAAGCAATGGGAAGTCTGAGTCATTATGTTGGCTAAGAGACCTAGCTAATCACTGACACAATAAACCTTTAATGCAAAAACTGTAGCCAATTGAACCGAATATTCTTCTCACAGTTTAGAACAATGAAGCCAAACCTTCAAATTTCTATACACTTGTGAAAAAGTCTGAATCCACACTCCATTTAAGTGTTCATAAAATACTAAAGCAGAATGCGGAAAACAACACATCTCTCTCTCTCTCTCTCTCTCTCTCTCTCTCTCTCTCTCTCTCTCTCTCTCTCTCTCTCTCTGTGTGTCTGTCTGGACACTTGGGACATATGGTACCCTGTAAGCAAAGCTCCACAAGACAAATTTTTGGTTGTCATCAGCTGCCTAATCTTGTTCAGAAATGCCAGTACTGAGTTCAGTGGGCCCCAATACTTCCCATGGAGATATGAGAAGGATTTTATAATAGTATCTGCTATTTTGAATGTGACCAGGCTTCAATAGAGTCATTTTCTTTCAAGTTGTAGCTTCTGGCCATGAATCTTGTGATGACATTATTATGCCCACAATGACTCCAAAGAGCCCAAAAGCACTGCCAAAGATCTCAATAACCAATATCTTTACAAACAGGGTAGAGTTTTGTGCATCAGATAATGCACACCTGCTGCCAATTATGCCCACGCACAGCCTGCACCAGAAGATTGAGTCACTTAGTTGAGACATCTGGAAACAAGTAAACAGTGTCTACACAATGCTATTTCTATTCCTCAGAACATCAGCGACTGATGGGAAGCCGAGTAGAATAAGAGATGTTCCAAGAAATTGTCATGAAAGATAAGGACACTCAACATTGGAGAAGTTGAATACACACCTGGTGTGTAGACCAGATTTGCAAATCCCACAAAGTAAGTAGCCAGCCCCCATTGATTCAGAGCAAAATGGTTGTGTTGTGTTCTCCAGTTTGGTCTGGAGAATGATCACCACAATAACACCATAGATGGCCACTGCTTCACAGAATATAACATTGCATGATCAGAAATGTTTTAAGAAAAGGGATACTTGGAGCTGTGGAAAAACCTTCTCAAGATCAAGACCCACTAATTGACATTTACCATATCTCTTCAAAGTACAGAGAACATTTCTGTACTTGCAATTGCAGTCTCTACCAGAATAGAATCAAGAGATGACCTGAAATGAATGTTATACCAATTTTAAGATCTGACAATAGTATATCAGCAGCATGTCAGAAACATGAAGAAGAGGAAACCCAACCCTAACAAACAGAGAAAACAAAAACAAAACTGAAACTGAAAATTGAGAAGTATCTTAAACAAACAGTGGAGGTCAATTGTTATCAGTCAACTATCATCAGTTTAATTTTGAAGTGTTGGGTCTATTTACTAAATGGTTTGGTCAGATTTATGCATTAAAATATCTATACGTATGATCAACTATCCATAGTTCTTGAATTGTCATCAAAATGTCATTATGTTCAGTTGTCAATTCAATTGCAATGTAGTGAACAACATGCTTTCAAAGTCTACTGAATCTTCGTGATCAAAACTTTATGTGCTTGTCACACCATGTTGAACAGGGGAGGCTGGTGCTAGTTGATTGTTTCTTGTGAATGCATGACCCATGATTATTGTCAGTCTAAAAATTACTTCCACCATACTTCTCTGAGTTCCATTTAAGTCTTCATCTTTCTATCTAAAGAACTCAACCTACTTCTAGAGGATTTCAATTTGAGCTTTCTCTCACTTCTCTTAGATATGCAAGTTCATAGCTTGAATGCAATCTATAGAATCTACAAGGGCCTTCAAACTCTTCATTGTTGCATCCACCAACTTTTGTTGAACAACAATATATTTCCTATGAACCCCTGTGTTGCCAATGTGACATCTAATTGAGGCTAGTCCTTTTGGAATATCATCATATGACACTACAAATTTTACAATTGCATGACTTGCATTACTATTAGATTTTGGTGGACAAAATCCAATTGATTCACTCCAAGCATGCTATGAACATGCTAAAATTGTGGTGCATGTGAGGTTGTTGCCTTCTTTGTTGCATTTTTCACTACCTCAAGTGTAATAGGGCTTTATGAAGGACAATCATGATGTTTACCATCTATTGCATTCTAATGAATTGCTACTTTGGTTGCTATAGAATTATTTTCATGAAGCTGCCACCAACATTAAACATGGTATACATCAGCTTTGGATAGTTGTTTGGAGATGGATCAAAATCTTCGTGCATGGTGGATCCATGACCATTTACACCTTTTAATTCTTGAGGAAACACATGGTTGTACATCTTGTCATTGGGATCCATGGAGTCCTTGGAGTGTGTTTGTTGGGCTTAATGTTCATGAATGCATCTATCATTTCATAGATATTTTTGTTGAATACTCTAGGTGGATTCATATTTGTTTGTAACCACTATAGATTGTGGCCCAATTCTCCTTGTAATCAAGCCCATTTCAAATGTGTGTTGTGTCCAAATCCCATCACAACTATGGAATGTTTTTTTTACATTTCATGATTGCACTTTCAAATTAATCTTGTGAATCAACTACATTCAATGAAGCAATGTGTTCATCTTTTTTTTTTGGCCAAAACAAGGGTTACAATTTGTTGGTGTTCCCAATTGGGTTGTTTGGGTTTTTCAATGGGTCTTATTTCATTGACAAAATCATTGAACCCATGTGCCTTTCTTTCACCCTTACTGTGTTCTTATTTTTAATGGTGCACTAGGTTGAACAAAAATACCATTACTGATTTCAAGAATACCTATGATTTCCATTTGTTTTTGTTTATATCCATGTTTTTGGTACTAATGTTCCATTTGTTTTTTGTTTGCATGCAAGAATTACAAAAAACCATGGAAAAATATACTAGCAAACTAGGCCAAGGGCCTTCATCATCATCACCATAGGCATCATTGATGTCATGTGTTTCCATGTGTGTTTATTGTTACAATGAACCTACTATTGTGCGACACAAGATTGCACTTGTTGTTGCAAAAAAATTACATGAGTTTATTTTTACTCTTATGAAAGGTTATTCCTATTATCATGTGCAAGAATGATGCACAATTCTTTTTGCTCTTTTGAAGCATTGTTGATATTATTGTTGCATGCAAAAATGCCACATGATTATTGTTGTTGCTACAAAATCTTGTTGTTATTACACTTAAAGATGAAAAATCTTTTTATTGTTGTGCATGCAAGAACATTACAAACTTCCTATTCTTCTTGTGAAGTGTCATTGCCGTTGTTGTCATGTGTGAAAACATCAAAATTTAAAGTTGACATTATGTCTTCAAAGTTGCATAGGGATAACAAGTGGGACTTCCAAATTACCAAGTTATTTGGTAGATTTTCATATGTTAGTTAACATTATAATTTCATGATAAATTACGGGTTTTTATTAGATTTGGTGGTAGTTATATTTAGTGTTACCATTGATTTATTTTAACATGCCACATTAGCATCCATATAAAATAGAAAGTTATTTAATGTTGTATGTGTAGAGGACAAGTTAAATTTGACATTTCCACCTTCAAATTATCTATGAGTTAGTTCCAAATTTGGCTTTAACTTAATATTATAACCCTTGTCTATATACAAATAGGGTTAAAATAAATGAAACATTAACCCACTTGGTTCGAACATTTACACATTGAACAATTATTGGGTAGCCCATGTCAACACCCAATAGGTAAGCACAAGGTAGCAACTACTTAATTGACATGTGTGATGACAAACAATGTCACCTTTGCCACATAAGTTACAAAAAAACATTGTTAGATTCATTACAATTCATATGCATAAGCCTTTCTTTATAAACATTGGTGCATTTTTTAATTTCATTTTAAAAATCAAAGCATGTTGTAATCATAGCACATGGGAAGTAAAGTAGACTAAAATAGAAGGTTGGGTTGTTGTATACCTAAGATATGAATTAATGTTATGAATGAACATAGTTTTTGACCCCAAAATTTTAAAAATTCTTACCCTCATTAATAAAAATGATCATTTTATGAATAACATTTGCTCCCACTCAAGGAATGTGTGTGTGGTAAGGTTTGTGGCCACAAAAGGTTAACAACAACAAAAAACAAAAAAATTCATTCATAATGTTTCATTTTTTTTTCTATTTGTAGTTTTTTTTCAATCAAGGTTTGTAAAAAGGTTGTTAAAACACTATACCAATATGTGTCCAAGTTCATTATGTGTTTCACTAGATTTTGAAAGAACTTGAACAAGTTTACCATGGCAAAAGTGATTAACCCATAATGAATTGGGACCAATTGTTACATACAAATGAATTCATTAATTAAATTCACTAATAGTTAATTCAATAAGTTAACCTCTTAGTGTGAAACTAAATTAAACACATAAAAACCAAAAATTAATTTAATACAAGTAGGAATCTAAGTCACTTAAACCCACGAACTTAAGGTGCAAATGTGAAAATTTAATCTCTCGTTTCTTCTAACCTCCATGCTTAAGGAGCAAGTCCTTAATCATTGATCATTATTTAATGTGTGATATGATTTGTAATGACATATTATTATGCACATTCTTTTCCTAACCTATTTAAATATCTACCCTAAGTACATTTCCTACTTATATTACCTTGTTACCTTCCCTTACATACCTACATAGCTTAGGATACTAATATACCACTCTAGGTTATTTTTAAGTTAGTGTAGGTTACCCAAGTCTACTTGTGGACTACCATAAGCTAAGTTCTTAAACTAGTCATAAGTTAATTATTCCTAAATTAATATAAGTTGTTTCCAACTATTCCTAAGTTAGTATAAGTTATTTTAAACTACCCTAGTATGTGTGTGAATTACCATAAGGCAAGTTATTATGTTAATCCTAAATAAATTATTCCTAGGTTAATGTAAGTTATTTTAAGTTAGTCTTAGGTTAATGTAAATTACTTTAAACTACTCAAATTTATGTGTGTAGTACCATAAAACAAGTTTATATGTTATTCCTAAATAGGTTATTCATAAATTAATGTAAATTATTCAAGTTAATCTTACATTAATGTAGGCTACCTTAAGTTATTATTAGGTTATTGTACATTTTTTACATTTTATTTTAAGTTATTTTAATGTAATTTAATTTAATTTAATTTTTTATTATTCTACCCCATGTTATTTTCATCTATTTTACATTATACTTTAAATTATTTTAACTTATTATACCCTAGGTAATATTTTAGCCTAAGGTTACATAACCTAAAATAACTGAGGGTGGAATAGTTGAATATAACCTAATGTAAAATGTTTAAAATAATATAAAATAGCCCAAGGTAAAATAACTTAAAATACCTTAAGGTGGAATTAGCCTTAAATAGTCATTGACAACCTAAGGTGAAATATTCAAAAATAACCTAGGGTAAAAAAATTAAAACTACATAGGGTAAACAATCTTAGAATAACCTAAAATATAATAACCTAGGGTATAGTCTAAGGTACAATAACATTTTTTAAAATTAAAATATATATATTATAGTGACTTATTTCAATTAATAATGAATTATGTCAATTAATATTGAAACATGATAATTACATAGTGATCCTATAGTGACATAACTTTAAACAAATTGAAATGATTTGGGCAATGTGAATGTATTTTAGTTTTAAAAACTCATAATGATTTGGGTCTACTAAATTCTAGAATGTATTTATTTTAGTGATTTAATTTAATTAATAATGAATTATGTCAATTAAGAGTGAAACATGATGATTACATAACGATCCTATAATGACATAAATTTAAATAAATTTAAATGACTTGAGTAGAATGAATGTATTTCACTTTAAGGTCTCATAATGATTTAGGTTAATTGGATTGCACCCCATTTTTGGACTAGTGAAAGTCATTGAGAAGATGACATCAAAAAAATAATTCATAACCTCAAATATAGTTATATTTGTTTTTCTTTTACAAATGTTATTTGGAATGTTGGTTGATTGGGGATGTTTTGTGAAAATGTAAACGATATGTTTAATTATGTAATATAGTAATTGCCACATGGTCTTAGGGTGTGGACCCTGAATTACATCCAATGACTCAATAGGACTTGAAATGTTGTAGTATCTTTTGGTGTGTTTTTGGTTCACTATGCATGACCCCCCTCTTAACCAAAAGAAAATTGATATTGATGTTGTGTTTTAGTACAAAATATTTCTAACATGTCATGAAATTGAATGTAAACAAATAGAATATTCCAATTGATTTATGGTTGCCCCTTAAAATGGGTTTTTGTACCAATGTTGGGTGGTTATTAAAAATAGGGAAAGACCCTTCAGGTTTTAAAAAGGCTCTTAGGGTTCATACCTACAAATTTCAAATTTTGAACAATTAATGTTTGATATATACCACAATTTTCAAAAAAAATAATTTAAGCATTTTATAACAATTGTTCCTTTCATGAATCCATAAGTTCTTTGACAATTCTTTCAATAAACTTCCATTGGAATGGCAAATATTTACAAAACCAAATCCCACCAAACATTGTTTGTAATAACCTATTAATATTACAAACAATATGTAGATGATCATTGCCCTCCTAGTATATAAGCCTTAGGTTTCTATTGTTTGGCATATTATTCATTTAATGTAAAAATCATTAATTGTTTTATCAACAACAAACTTGTTGAATCAAAGTATTCCTAGATCCCATTATCTATTGACAACTTGAGTGCATTCTATAGTAATAACTTATATGTGGTGCTCACAATATAGCTATGGCAAAAATACAATAGCAATTTTGTTGTAAATCAAGATTTACAAGAGTAACAATAGATTCCACATTTGCACTTTCTTTGCACATCCCATCAAGCAAGCAAGCATTCCTCACTATATGATTCTTGTCAATGGACTTCATGTTCAAATGTTTAAAATAGTTTATATAATAGTAGTGGCTTGGGAAATAATGAAATAATAATAATTATAAAAGGAATTTTGTGTGATAGTGGGTTATTGTCATTATTGTGAGTGTGGGTGAACTTTTTTATGTTTCAATGAGAATTCATGAAGGATTTGGACTTGGATGAAGTTTTTAAAACTTGAAAAAGTTTATAGATTAATTCATGATATGTTTTCTTCCCAAGGTGTTATGACAAGTGAAGTTATGGTAAAAGGTCGCCCCAAGAATGGAATGTGGCATGAAGGTTGTGTTGGACTTGAAAAATAGGAACACTTGCTAAGATAAAAAAAGGTTGCAAATGTGGATTACAAGGTTGAGTGGTTTAGGGAAATCAACATTGGCATGTATTCTTGAACGTTGTTTGATGTCAAAGGGAAGTTTAGATATGTCCTAGATAGGGGACAACATGCACCATTGCTTGACCAATAATTTAGGGTTTTCAATAGTAGATTAAAGAGAAAATATTAGATGTTTTGCAAAGGTAGCCATGTTGTTTGCAAATGTAAGATTCATAATTATTGTCAACTTCATTTATCAATACATGAGAACTCTAGCTTTTGCACATCCTTAGTTGAACACAACAAGTTTGTGGAGGTGTACATGAAAGTGTCTTTGCATGTGTTGTGAAGGTAGGGACTATAAAAATTTGTATAATTTATTAAGAATGGGAGTGTTAAAAGGATTCATTAAAGTTAATGATCCTTAGGAAGTGCTTGAAAATCTTGGTATTGACATTAAGGCAACAAATGTGACAAGAGATTTTATTTTACCAAATTGCATGCCCCATATTTTGATCATTTATGTGGAATTAAATGGATTTTTCAAGGGCCAAATTGTTGATGTTGCAAAGTTTATGTCACAAGTAAAGTGGATGTTATGTTCCATTTGGTGAACATTTGAAGATTTTGGGCAACTTCCATGAAGTGTGCATATGAATGATAGTCAATTAATATGAACAACATGCAATTGTCCTTCATGATTGTCATTGGTTGGTTTTACCTTGCAACATGTTTTTCATTTCATATGGGATTGGAGAATGCAAATAAGATGTAATGTCATTACGATGTTGCATTTTCAACCTTTTTGATAGATTTTTAAATGATTGTGTGGAGGTGAATGTCTTTTGTAAAGAAAATCATTCAAAACATTGATTAGTTCATTTCAAAACTTGAAATTTTGGTTGGTAAATTATGATTTTTTTAGTTGATCTATCAAGTGAGGGCTTGACCCAATTTGCTTAAGAGGTTGAAATTGTTCCCATTGGTAAGTTCCAACAAACATTGAAATTTGTTTTTACTAAATTACTTAAGTGATTTCAAACTAGATATAATTTTTCAGATTCATCATAGTTTCTTTTCTATGGATTTTCTTGCATAGTGTTGCCCCTACTAACTTTTGCACTAAAAGAAAATATGTTTTTGCAACTATTGTTTGCAATTAATTTTTAGTTGCATATGACACAATGTGTAACTAATTTTTGTTTTAGTTGTATGTAACATATTATACATACAAGGTATATTTGATATGCTTGTACATTTTCATCCTTCATGTTCCTAAAAAAATTTACATATGCAATTACATGCACAACTAAATGGCGATCCTTTTATTATGACACATCCATTTTTTAAGGCCAATCATAATTTAACAACACTTGACATTTAAAGCCCATTTTGACACTTAGTGTTTTTATTTAATTAATCAAATCTAGATTGTTCAATTTAGAGTTTATAGGACGTTGACATGTGACACTTAGGTAGGTAGTTAAGTAAATAAATGGGCCTAGGTAGGTATGCCTCATCTAGATAGGTGGATTATTTTTATATATATAGTTAGAACCTCTTTTGTTAGTCATCCCAATTACCACTTGTTTATTGAATTAATGCACTTAGAGAAAAATAGTTTAGAAATTTCAAATTTATGACAAATAATATTGAATAAACATTGTTGTTGCAACTTATGAAGAAACAACAAGGGTAAAAATGTAGATAAAGATTCATAAATCTTTGGACATTGTTTTTTCTATCTTTGGATCTCCCACAAATTTTGTAGTATTTTACCTAACCATAGTTATGACATTCTTCATTTTGCACATTAAAATTCTTTAAAATTCTTCATTTAGCACCTTGTCATAACATTCTTTACCCGCGAATGTTTACCAAATTACACTGGTTGATCTATAAAT
>Ga0116227_10008101_pt1 | contig 20043 bp, 11 predicted proteins | sample S1TSphgellanicum_FD_89693 | JGI IMG/M metagenome (GOLD analysis project Ga0116227, IMG submission 89693) | Host-associated microbial communities from peat moss isolated from Minnesota, USA - S1T2_Fb - Sphagnum magellanicum MG | ecosystem: Host-associated > Plants > Peat moss > Unclassified...
AAATTATAGATCAACCAGTGTAATTTGGTAAACATTCGCGGGTAAAGAATGTTATGACAAGGTGCTAAATGAAGAATTTTAAAGAATTTTAATGTGCAAAATGAAGAATGTCATAACTATGGTTTTTTACTTTTGATTTCTCCCATCTTTCGTTTATGTTTTTGTTGTTTTTTGTGTGTGTAGGTATAACCAAATAGATAAACATTTTTGAAATTGGGCCAAATAGCGTCTTATCAACAAAGAATTGAAATCTAGTTGAATATTACCATTAGTAGAAAACATAAATGACAAAAATGACTAATAGCATTAAAGTCATTATGGACGAGCTGTTTAAGACAATAATCATTTAGGACATTTAATCATTGATTTTTTGGTTGCAAAGGACAAAATTCCTTCTAGTATATAACTATGAAAAAACATTTGTTGAAAAGATTACTACTTATGAAAAAATGAAGGTAAGTAATTGCATTTATTTTTGAAAATATGTTTTTGATTGATAAACATTTTTATATCCCATTTGGTTGCAAGTTGCATTCAAATATCAAAATTGCCTATAACAATCCAAATTTTGTTATTGATTGTTTTACAGCTAATGCATAAAGACTTGAAAAAGTACATTAGGTTTTTTTTTTATGGCCACCTTAAGGTTTCATGGGTGAATGCACAATCGAATGGTTGAAAAATGACAAAAATTACACTCCCAATGAATTAATACAAGATTATTTTCAATGATTCAAATAGACACGATTGTTATTTTTAAAAATGTTATTATTATAATATTTGAATAATACATGTTTAATCACTTACAAACCTTCTCAAATCTATGTGAAAACTTATATTTAATGTAATTGATGTCATTTTTTTACTTAAAAAGTCCTAAAAGGAAAACATACAAAATCCATATGAATAATGACCCATGTAAATCTTTCAAAAACATATAATTTTGGGACAAAGAAATTAAAAAACAAACAAAAATTGCAACTCATGTGGACTTATGAAAATATGGTCAAATTTTAACCATTCAAAAGTCCCTAACTATTAAATGGTTAAGGTTTTCAAAGAAAACATTCATGATATGAGTTTATCATTTTGTATTTCATCATATATTGAATCCTAATAAAAAATTTGGAATGCGAATCAATATAATTTTTTCCATTTTTTTATGTTCCAATCACACGACTATACCATATTTTTTTATTTCAAAAGTCTATTACTACTAACAAATGAGTTTTTTATCAATAAATAATCGCACAATTTTTTTCATAATGAAAATGTTAATCATGATCGGAGTTCCAATTAGTAGATCTAAGGATATATTAATCACCAAATGCATTTTAATAAAAGGTACTTAGGAAAAAAAATATTATTAGGTGAAAATCTTTTAAGGTGTACCATAAGACAAAAAGGGCCTAATCCTTATTATACTATTTTTTTATTTTATATTTTGAATCCCCATAAAAAAATAATGAATCAAAAGTTGTCAAAATTTTTAAAAGGATTATATTTTAGATCATTACAATTTTAGATTCCATCATAATGATCCATGATTGTGTCTTTACATTGTAAGAAAGGACTAAGTAAAAAAGATAGAAATGGGTGATGTTATGACAAGATTTTGGTACACCTTAAAAAATTTGCACCTTATTTTGTCATAAAAGTGAGCCACTCAATTATGCATCTACCCTCATGATAGTGTTTGTCATGTTTGGCTTTAAAGTACTAAAAGTTTTTGTCTTTCATTGTTAATATATTTTTTGAAATGTAGGTTCATTACTATGTTGAAGAAGACATAATTGTTGATGGAGCTAGTCATATTGGCTTTGTGGTTGTTTCTATTGTTGCGAAAATTATTGGCCATCCTATGAATTATGATGGCCTTTCTATTGTTATGTTGATTTCTAGAACTATTGGTGGTCTTTCTCTTGTTAATGTTTTTGCAACTTCCATTTCTATGAATACATGAATAATATGTCACCTATTGTCGATTCTGTAGTTTAAAAGAATGTTTTTGTACATGTAACAAATATTGGTGGATTTGCAGTTGATTTTGAAAACATGTTTTGGAACAACATGCTTGAAAAAGAATTGCCCAAATATAAAGATAGGCTAGATGCCATCTTTTCGTAGCCATTGTTTCATACTATCAATGTTAACACAACATTTAACCATGTCTTCAACAACCTTTATCTAGATTTCATAAGGATGCCCATTTGGGATTGGGTATGTTTTTGATTTGGGATGAATGTTTTTGGGGATCTTTGTGTTTATTATTGAATTTAATTTCAACAATTGATTGATTTTGAATTTTTGGAATTTCTAAGTATTTAGAATTTTGAGTTTTTATAATTTTAAGTTTTTGGAGTTTCTTAGTTTTTAGAGTTTTAAGTTTGGAGTTTCTAGAGTTTTAAGTTCAAAGTTTTTTAAAGTTTAAAATTTTGTTGTTCTGAAGTTCAAAGTTCAAAATTTTTGGAATTCAGAGTTTTGCTATTTAAAGTTTTGTAATTCTTAATTTTTTTCATGTTTTGCTAAACAAGTTTGGGAGTTTGATTTTTGGAGTTTTTGACTTGTGTTATTTTGTAATTAATGATTTTGGGAGCATTTGTTCTTGGGGGTGCATTTGTGTTTTGGGTTTCTGCAGTTGGGATGAGAGAAATCCAAATGCTTGAACATTGAGAATGCTGATCCACATAATTTTGCCTTGAAAAATTAACATTGTGTATGTGCATCCAAAAAACGTCAGTTTTGTTATTAAATAATCCTCAAAATAGTGAAATGAAATTTTGTGAAAATATGAAGTTGACATGCTGAAAATCATCATAATTATCATAGGTTACACTCTAAATAATTTCACTACTCTTGTGACAATATTATAATAGATCATGGTTTTTTTAAAAAAAAAATTAGAAAACGAATTTATGTTTTGAAATAAATAAATAATTTGTTTTGTCAATGTGGAAACTAACCTTACGCTATGGTATTTAGTTTCTATTGGACTTGTAAACTTTACCTTTCTTGAAAGTTTTTCCATGCATCCAACAACATTTGTTTGAATTCCATTATTGGAAATTTTTTATTTGGAGTTTATAAAATTAAATAATAAAAAATGTTTTGTGAATAATATATATATTTATAAACACATGTTTCATCTGCAATGAAAAGAAACAGAAAATAAAAAGATGAGAAAGAAAAAAAAATGTGAAAGAAAAGAAGAGAAAAAGATGAGATGAGAAGAGAAGAGAGGGAGGAACTTCCATGTGTTGGAAGTTTATTTGCCAGGGTGCATAGAGTTTTGGATTTCTTAAGGCAGGTAAGGTACCAAAATTAACAAAGGAAAAAAAAAAGTTGGAGTGCTTTACGAAAAGTGAAATGATCATTTGGATCAGGGCCTTTTGTATTTTTGGAAATAACCCATGACAGATTCTGCTTCATAATTTGCCCTCCACATGCACTGAAAAAAATTCTGCCGGTGTATTTACTCACTAGTACGTGTACACAAGTTTTACTTTCTTTTTCAAACATGCATGTTGACCCACGGTTTAAGAACATGCAGCGTGCCAGCATGATGTCCTCCTGGTAGGTGGCTATTTCCTCTCCAAAAAGACTCCTTCCTTGCGACTGCAAGTCTAAAAAGTGGCCACTGGATTAAACTACTTACTTTCCAAGTAAAGTTGGCGCTTCTTCTTCCCCTTCCTTCCTTCTCATTTGTCCAAATTGTTTGATTTCCATAGTCTGTAAAGTGGCCGGTGTGTTTGACTCTGTGTAAAGGGCAAAAAAACACTCAGGAGCAACAACACCGATGTTTCGGAACTAAGACTGAGTTCATTTCTTGGGAACTTCATGGAACATTTTGGAAACAAAGTTAAGTGAGTACCTGTTGGGTTCATTTTGCCAGAACTTTCATGTAACTAACTAATTTCATTTGTTGGGAACATCATGTAACATTTCCTAACTAATTAACTAACTATATGAGTTCATTTTATTTAATTCTTTTTTGCAAAGGTCATGGACCATTTCCTAACTAATGATTAGTTCCTTTTTTGCAAAACTTCATGGAACATTTCCAAATTCGTTTAGTACAGCAGGAGCAGCTTCAGCACATGGCTGTCGAATAATTAATTGACTAATTAATTTTGAAGATTCCATTTCCAAAATGTTAGAATATTTTCGGAATATTCCAAAATATTTTTCATTAAATCCTTGACAAAAAACTTATTGTTCAAGAATTTTTTTGATTTTATTTTGAGAATTTCAGCATTTCGAACAATAATACAATTTGTGCCAAAGCCAATAAGGTACTTCAATGGAAACATTTCCTAATTAAACTGTGAGTTCATTTTGTGGGAGCTTGATGGATCACTTTCTCACTAACTAAGTAACTAACTATCTCACTAAATGTGTTCACTTTTTTGAGAACTTTACGGAACGTTTCCTGGCTGTTGGTTTGAAGTTGCAATGAGGAGCCCAGAGCCCATCACACGATGGAGCGCTTGCTTGTGGCTTTCCTAGGAAGTGGAAACTGTGGGGTACGCGGTGAATCATGTTGACCCCCCTCCTCCCTCCTCACACATGCCCTCGCGTGCCTAGTATAAACTTGCAGGACTTTGTGCTGCTCTCTCGGACCCGAAGTACTCGTCATCAGAAATCCAGTGTTGGACTGTTGCTGCCAAAACCAGTTTCAGAGTCTGCTACCAAAAAAATCCAATTTTCTTGCTACCCATTCATCAGTTCTTTTTCTTTCAGCTCTTTAGTCTTGTGCGAAATAGGTAGAGATATGTGTGAGTTTTGTAATTAGTCCTGATATGACTCTGGCGAGCTGATCCTAGAGTTTGATGCTCATGAAGGAGCAGATCATATGAGAGCTTTGTGAATTTTCTAAATTTTATTCGCGGGTTCATCTCACTGCCGGGACGACGCTCTAGTGTTGCTGCTAGTCTTTCTCAGACAATCCGTATTTTGACAGCAGAATTAAGGTATATTAAGGCTCATATGTGAACGCCGATTTACCAAAGGCAAGAAGCAGCGACGTGCAGGGACGCGAATATATTGCGGCGCGGACGGGATCGACAACGTGCCGTCGATGGCAAGGTGCAGCGTGTAGGGGATATTGAGGTTTTAGCAGCAGAGAGACGCAGGTCGCAGGCGAGAACAGCAAGTAAGGATACCATACTTAGCAGCGTACAGGGAAGCGGAGATAGCAGCAGGGGAAATTAGGCATTAATCGACTCATCGGGCGTGGACGTACTGCAACATGGACGCTGTGAACCCATCGGCTGCGCCAAAGTTCGGGACCATCGGAGTTGCGACCAGTAAGAAGATGGCGATTGTCGGTGCCAGAATCAACGAGAAATTAGCACACTTGGGTGCCGACTTGCGGCACAGTTTGTTTTGCGCTTTGCATCCCAGTGTTCTTCGTTTAGCGGCTAAAGAGTCGAACATTGCCATAAAGTCTGTGGCTACAGGTATGTTAAAACTCTTGTTCAACGTCAATTCTTGAATTCGCAGCTCAAGGTTAATCATTGCCGCCTCTTCACGCTTCGATTTTCAGATTTGAGAGCATAAACACGTGAAAAAGAGGTTCCTAAAACATTCGCTTCAGTGGGGGAGAAAAACAACTGCAGCTATGATGCCGTCGTTCTTCCTCCTCTTCTTCTTGTTGATGGATTAATCTGCTTGCCACCGCAATTGTAATTTGATGAATTGCTCAAGATCTGAATGTTTGTTGTTGCAGTGAGGAGAAGACAGGAGGAGGCAAAGGCGAGGGAAGTGGCAAACAAGAAGCGTGCACTGGTGCGGCAGCAGCGACACGCTTGGCACTCGAAGCAAAGGGCTTTGGGCTTCTGAAGCACCAGCACATAGCACTGTCCCAGTTAGAGGGGTGCATACGGCCCGGTTTAGAAGGGTATAACCTGCCATCTTTAGGGTCTTTTAGGACAGACCGGAGGTTCATTCCAGGCTTCTTTTTGGCCCCAAATAGCTCCTTTCTTGATCTGAGCCTAAATTTGAACTATTTTAAGTAAAACGCATGTGGGATTTTGTATTAGGGAAAGAAAACCCCACTCTTTGGTGGGATGTACCCACCCACTCACCCACCCCTTCGGGAGGCACACATTAGTGTTTTAGAAATTGGAATCTGGTAATGGAATTGCAGCAGGTTGTACATTGAACACACCCTAATCTCTGCAGAATAATCCTATATAGAATTTGATGAAAGATCTGGCCAATTGTTAATCAAGCAATAGGTATTTCATAGGTATTCAGTGACAATTCTTCTTTGATCACCTTGTAAGGTTGTTACTGTAAGCAAATTGTATCATATGGGACTATGAGCCAACTATCACATTCTCCACTTACAACCACTGATCAGGCCCTCAAAATCCTATCACTACTGCTCTGTTATGGATTAGGTGTTTGCTACCTTGAACCTGGCAACAACCTTTAGCTGGCTGTCTGCATAGTCAATGTGCCTGTGCACCAAGACTAGGTTGATGGCATGTTATAGCTTATTGTCAGGTGAAAGGCAATTGTTGGTGGTGGCTGCCCAAAATCCCATGATTCAGCCACTTGACAGGTACATCATCACCAATATGAACTCAAGCCTGTCCTGCAAGTGGTGCCCTGTTATCAAAGCAATAAAAGCCATGTGTTGTCCTCTGGGAATTTGATTGCAGATATCCATTCCTGTAATCCCAGATATTATGCTGCACCCAGCAACCCAGCAGAACGTCCCAGTTCTACTTAAGTGAAAAGTTCATACTCTCACTCAGATGTGAAATTTGTTTTCTTTCACTCCCTTGACTCTCATTGCAGAAAACACGAGCTGCTTTCCAAATTTGTTTCAGTTAATTATCTTTCCATAATCAGGGATCTGCATTGGCAATACAACAAAATACAAATCTGGGGAATGTGGTGAAGGATTACCACAGATTCCAGGAAAAACACAGGAAAATATAATTCAACAATTATGATAGTGGTACAGTTGCAAAAATAAAGAAACAGGTTTGCCCTTATCAGGATAGAGATGTGATTCCAGCAACAGTCTCCCCTTTGCAGGAATTTTGGTAGGTTGCACAACAAAGCTGTACAAACATAATCAGCCCATGCTTCAACTTCTGGTAGAAACAACTTACATTTATGGCCTACTTATACTCCAGCATTGCATCTAATGTACAGGCAATTTTCAATTTTTTTCATCATGTTCACTGAACTCCATAAACCTTACACTTGGGAAAGGTATCCAGTTTATAAAAACCAAAAATGAATTCCACTAGCTCAGAATTGCACTTGTACATGCTAATGCTAGAGAACTAGGGTGAACAGCTCACCTCAATTTCCTGACCTCCTCATGATACCCCCTTAATGCAAACCCATCACAGCAGTAGATCATATTTAGTGATGAGCTTAGTGACAACCTCCTTGAAGATAACAGTTATCCAGCAAAGAAGAAGAAGAAATGAACACTACATGTTTTGAGAGAATTTGTAGTGACAATTTGGACACTCATAAAACACTGTTTGCCCTTCATCAGCTGACCGCAACTGCAATAGAAATCCAACCAGAAAATCGTGAATCTTTAACTGTTCTCTTCTACAAGAATCTGTGCAACTTACAGAAATTCTACCATCCTGCCATGAAATAGGTCAACTGGACTTCTGCACTCATCATATCAGCTACAATACAATGAACTGTCCCATACAAACCTCTCATGTATTTACCCTAAGGGCTAAATCCTGATCCATCCTGAGTCCATCAACCTAGTCTAACCTAAATCTGGGCTGTTGTGTCTCAAACCCCAACCCCTAATTGCAGTAAGGTAGCAAACTGCTGCTCAGAAGGCTCCACTTTGCAAACTAGTGACAGGAATGATCAAATTCTTTGGAATCAAGTGAAACTAATCAATCAGGTTCAAGAAAGGCCACATGAATAAATGATCAAACCCTGACCTTTTTGCCAACTTCCACTGCATAAGGGTTGAAGTACAGAGTTGTACCTGACGGGTATAATACTCAAGGTTTGGATGTTTGCACTTTGGGCATTCATCGTTTACCTGGAAACAGCCACCTCAAGTTCTGCTCAGAAAGAAAAGAAGAATGAAAATTTTACCAACCATGACTGTGTCTCTTTGCCCTGGGGACTACTCGAAGGTGGACACTTCCTAACTGCTGTAATGTTCTTCCCCCAAGGTCTAGCCCCAGGTATCCACATTTCATTCAGTGATAGGTCACCCAATGAACCAACTATAGCTGGGTTTTCTATTTGGCTATTGTAGGCAAACTCTAGCATGGCCTAGTGGTTAAGTAAAACAACCATTTTTGCAAGGTGGTCATAGGTTGCAATCATTTGCACTACTGCTTCTGCTGAAAAACAAATATCTCCAAACAGCTAGCTCTTTACACACCACAGCGTGCTGTTGTATTTGATTGCCGTGTTTGCTTCCAACTGCATCATCCAGGGGTGTTATGAGCAGGTCCAATCCTAATCGCCTCATGAAATCCTGCACCCCCAAAAACAGCAGAAACAAGAAAGCAACAGGGAAGCCTATCACTACAGTTTCACAAAATCATATAATCAGCAGGCAATCCCTTCAGCAGGCCAGTTCCCTGCAGCTACTCCAAATTCAAATCATGCTTCAAGTAAATCGTGCAGGGTTGAGATATTGCTTTTGACTGTTGTTTGGTTCAAGATAAGTGCATAAAGAGAACAAGAAGTTTACAGTGACAAAAATACTGTCGCTTGGTCTGAAGAAATAAGATTCAGAATATGTCATGTCACAATTCAAGAACCATGAAATGTCTAACTTGAAATTTTCAATCTCCATTTATGAAATATTTGTGCTCTGCAACTAGAAGAGAGAGGAACAAAGTAGAATTAGGGTTAGGGTTGTTAGGTGACAAGACTGCAAAGCAGTTGAGAACTTTCTTGAGCTGATTCTTCAGAAGAATGAGGATAAAGACAAGCTTCCTTTCATAAACCAAGAAACATGTGAATAGGGTATATGCAAAACCTTTATGTATTTAAGGGTATTTTCAGATGTTTTAGGCTTTATGAAGCCTTTACGTGCTTTAGGGTTTAGGGAACATGTGTTCGTGGTTTGCATAGGCGTCAACATTTCTTCCTCAGAACCCCATTAACCCTGAGTCATTCACTATCTCAATGAAGGTTCACATTTGAATGCCTGGCGAACAAAAACAAAACAGAGGTTCTTCGACATGAAAGGACTGCCGACTGGCCGACTGGCACGACAAGAGGTTTCTGTCTTTCTTTGTTACCTCTGGTTCACTCGTACACCATATCTCTGTCCCCTCGAATTCTGAACCACAATGTCAACCCCCCCATACAGCCAGCCAGCCAGCCAGCCAGCCAGCATCATGAAGCGTTTAGAAGACGCTGCCCTAAACCCTAAACCCTAAAACACAGCAATGCAAAAAAATTCACGAGGGAAGCAGGCAAGAGCTAGCTTCTTCTGAAGAGAGAAGAAAAACAGAAAATGATACCTTGGACTTTGCGTTGGGCATGGCAGACGAGACAGGAGGCGTAAGAGGCAGAGGTGAAGCTGAGCATTGAGCCACAAAGATCACAAAACAGACAAGCATGTGTCGCCATTCTGCTTTCGCTTCCTACCCTTCCGTCCTCCCTTTATTCCTTCTTTGCCTCCGAGCTAAAACCCTCCACTGAGCCACTCCTTGCTCAACAATTAAAGCTAAAACCTTACATGAAACCCTAGTACCTTCAGCCTCTTATAGAGATGCAATCATACATAATGTTAGGCCTCATAGGTAGTATTAAGTAAGCTAACATTTAGATAACATCATGCATAAATAAATAAAAATCAATGTTAGGGTTTAGGGTTTAGGCACATGACCAAAAAATTAGTTAACTCTTTTGCACTCATTGACAGTTAGGAGACTAAACTTAACATTGATTTAAAGTTCACTTTCATGGGTTGTTACTAAACATTGTGTTTCTATTGTTAAATCTATGGTTTTTTTGAAGATTTCATGTTAAGATTACATTCATTTAACATCAACTTAGCATTAGGTGTGATTGAAGCACTAGAGGCTATATTTAGCCTATGAAAAGTTAACTTTGAACTCGAGATTCTTGATTTAGTCTTCACACAAGATATTTATAATGTTTTGAAATATAATTATTAGTGTCGGTACATTCCGAAATTATAGCCAAGTTTGAACTTTGATCTAGTTTTCAAAAGCTAGACCATCAATTATAAATTTTGATAAAAGAGAATTGAACTTGATTTCCAAACTTGATCCTAACCCAAGAATTGGCCTCTATTTAGGAACCAAACTTTGGTTGACCTCCAAACCTATTTTATATTTTTTCAAATTCTTTATGCAACATTTATTATTATTATTATTATTATTATTATTTGTGAGGTTAAACATTTTGTTAATTTGTGAAAGTTTTAGATATACAAGTTTTCAAAAAATGATATCATAATATTTTAATGGATTTGGCACTAGGGTGAAAACTTAGTCAACGGAGTCATTTTAATGAGTAGACACTCTTTAAAACTATATTTATTTATCTTTGAAAAATCATAAAAAAAAAACACAATAATTTGAATTGTCAATATTTTTTTTGGAGTATGTCCCTTGTAAGGTTTCAAATTTCAAATTTTGATGCAAATAAAAAGAAAATTGTGTTTTTAAAGCATTCAAATTCTTTAAGTGCACAATATTTTTTTAAAACATCTTTTTTCCTTATTAAATGTGCATTATTCCTCTTCAAAATTGGAAAGGATCTTAACATTAATAATTAAAATAGCAAAAGGAATTGAAATTGATGAAATTCATTTCTACAACACGTTAGAACACATTTGATTGAAACGTGTTATTGATCCTAAAAATTATAAATTTTGAGGATGTGGATTTTACAAAAGTTATTCATTTTTATGTGATAAAAAACATGAATGCATAATATACCTAATATAGGATCAAGATGTAATAAAAAATTATTTACATATAATACTAAGTGGTAAATTATGTATGAACAATAGAAAAAATAAAACTATAGACCAATATAGGAATGCCATGTGTCACATATAGTCTTTGGAAAAGGACTTTTACTTTGGCACCCTTGGTTTTTTTAACTATGCTTTCAGCCATTGATTTATTCATTTAAATTACTGTAATTTTAATTTTTTATTGCATGAAATAATGAAAATTTGGAATTTGGTAGTGGCAAGCAAGTCCAACTTTTAATTCACTTTCCAATTAAGCCCATTTTACAACACAAACTAAAGAAATTAAATATTTTCAATTTGGTGAGGTATTTTGATCTTGAGAATCATTGTTCCTTAATTCTTCTAGTGAAATGGATGATCATTGTTTTTATTATCCCCGTTTAACCACTAGCTTTAAAATATTTTGTGAAAATTCTTGATAGATAGTTCAAAGGTAACCATGTTTCTTTTTTATTGTTGCAAAAGAAATGTAACCAAATCATGAAAAAAAAGACTATATTGCTTTAGGTGGGGATGGTTGGGAAATTTGTTACTACATCACAAACTTAGCATCTCACAACTTATAAATGAAAATTGGGTAACATTAGTTCATTCATAACTTCATATGTTTCATACACTGATATTGTGCATTGAAAACACATTTGACACACAAATTTATTGAAATAGAAAAAAATTGTGTGACATTCATTCATTCATAAGTTCGTAATTTATCTATCAACACATTTATCTATGTGTCAAATGTGTTTTCAATGCATGATATTTGAGTGTAAAATGTACGAATTTCTAAATAAACAAACTTCGCATGATTTTCATTATTAATTGGTTGCATGCTAAATTTGTGATGTACTTCATAAAATCATGGGAATACTGATGTTTCAATGGCATGTTGGCCTCTATTGGCAAATAAAAATTCATGTAAGGGCACATGCCAACAAAAATCAAAATATGTAGCAAATGATTAGTGTGCATGAATGATTATTTCTTCATTCATGTTGAAAATATAAATAATTTAATATTACAAGTCAAAAACATTGAAATATATATTTAATGTGTAATAAATGCATTTTTTAGTTTAATAACTTAACCATTAGGCAATAAGGTGTTGAATATATTTGGGTACTACAATAATACATATAATATGTGGCGGTTTAGGCATGTAGTTGTTACTTTTTAGAACATGTTTCAAGTATGCAAAGGTTTTCTAAGTTTTTTTTTTGGTTTTAACATGTAGTTTGTACACATGGCAACCTTTTATTGGTTGTACAACATTATCCTACTTTAAAATCTTCAATATTGAGCTATGAGTACAAAGATAAAATTGAATTCAATTTTAAATTAATCTCATTTAATTTTTTATATTTCAACTAAAGGTTCTACCAATTTTTTTTAAACTCCTTGACCCAAAACCCCAAATGTTTTTCAAATCAAACAAAAGGGGGCATCAAGACTAGAGGTTCCCTTGAAAAGTTAAAATTGAACAACATTAATAATTACCAAGGTGGTTTTTAAATCTACTTTTTGATATGGTTTTAAATGTTTTGAAACAACATAACCAAAAAATAAAGCTCTATTGTCATAAGAAATGATAAATATTTATTTTTAAAAATTATTTCACTCCACATGACTTGCAACAAAGTCAAAATTGAAAGATTTTTTTTTTTAAACTCCTCAAAAGTTGAAAGGGAAAGTCGATGCTTAAACATGCCATAAAAACATTCAAGTAAGAACTTGAAATGTATTCCTTTTGAAAGCTTAATGAAAGTTTTTTAAGAGCTTTTCAAAACCTTTAAAATCACCTTTATAACTTTAAAAATTTTCCTTAAATGTTTTTAAAAGCCTCTGAAATTGTATCATTTCTTAAAGACCCAAATGCTTTGCAAAAAGGTAAAAACACGGTCAAAGGAGCCACCCAAGTGAGTGCACATTCCTTTAAACTATATTTTTATATGTTTCAAAAATCAAAAGGGAAGCATAATAGTTTGGATTATCATAAAAGTTTTTGGAATATTTTCCATTAATTGCAAAGTTTATATGTTCAAAGCTTGACACAAATCAAAAATGTTTTTACATGTTCAAAGCATTCAAACCTTCAAAATAAATAGTTTGTTTTTTCTACCGAATGTGCACCATTCCTTTTGAAAATTGGAGAGGATTTTAACATTGAAAAGAAGGGCAAAAGGACTTGAACTAATGAATTTTTTTTTTATAACCAATTTTAGCACATTTGGTTCAAACGTGCTTTTGACCTTGAAAATTATGGATTTTGAAAATGTCACCTTAACAAAAGTTCTTCATATTTATCTTATAGAGGGAATGAATGCATAATATATATGATATAATTCAATTTGTAATCAAAATATATTTATATCTAACATGCAATGTTAAATTAGGTATTCAAAATATAAAATTATAAATTATAAACCAACATAGAAATGACATGTGTCATGTACAATCTTTGGAAAAGGACTTTTGCCTTAGCCCCCCTCACTCCTTTGACCGTGTTTTCACACAAAGGTCTTAAATTTATGTTTTGAAATAATCCTAACATAATGTTTTAAAATTCTTGAAGTTTTTTAAAAATTGAAAAACTTAATAGTTATTTTTAAAACTCTTTTGAAAGAATCTTGAACTTTGAAGCATAAAAATATATATTTTATTAACTAGCAAAAGTATTAAAGTCTACCTTGTTGCTAAGAACATTAAACAACAATGTTTTTTTTAAGAATTTTCGTTTTAAACCAAATTGGTGATCATCCATAAGAAGATGTACAAAAAGTGACCATCATCTTAAAGAAGATTTAACCAAATCTACCTATAAACCAAATATAAAATGAAAATCTTTAATTATTTTCTATATGTTTGGCTACACATTATAAAACCAAATATATAAACTAACAATTTTTATTTTTTTCACTTTTGGCAATCAAAAACCTCCAAAATTACTTCATTTTTATTTATCATTTAAAAAAAAAAAACCTTTTCCCATAAAGAAAAGGTCACTAAGCATCAAAAACACATAAAAATCTATGTTGGAGAAATTGTCATATTTAACATAGTTCAACACTTGGAATTGTCCAAGGAAGCTACCCTACAATGTCACTCCACAATTAAAATCATGTAGGAAAGGTGTAGATTTAATTTGAAGATCTAAAGAGTTTCAAAAGAATTGCGTTACAAAAAAATACTAAGAATTTTCTTAATATTTAATTTCAACCAATTCAAAATAATGAAATGAAATACTAATCAATGAACTGAGGAAAACATAAAATTTGGAGGAATGTTTTTGGTTGATGAATTTGCATTAGGGACTTTTTTCCCCAATTTATTCATATCAAAAATTTGGACATATTTTCCAAAAAAATTGCAAAAGTAGTTGAATTTACATTATTGAAAAAAATCCAAAGATTTCCCTTATTTTGGTAAATATATTTCTTAAAACATTGAAAATTTTCAATTTAAATTAACAACCTTTTCTTTCAAATTAATACGATTTAAAATTAAAAATTTTCGTTTCTAAACATTTTTAGTTTCTTAAAAAAAATTATTTCTTACAAAATTATGATTTAAAAGAAACCTTAAAATTTTGGGGTGCTCCTCCTTACCAATGTTAGAATATTATTGATTTAATGCTACTTTTATTATGTTCATGAGGTATTATGACCACATGTTTTATATTAAGGTGTAATTGTTGATGAAAGGCCATTTTAAAACATCCTCACTTAAACAACATTAATGTTAGGGGTACATTCAAGACCATGTTACCCCAAAATGATTATCACACATGCAAAAAATGGGCATATGTAATTTTCAAGTATCTTAAGGACTCAAATTTTTTCCTTTTTGTACCAAATTTCATGTGTTTTTTGAAGATTACATTCAAATGAAATGAATGGCAAGAAAATCAAATATTTGACTAAAAAATGAAGTCCATTGTTGTCCTAAAATACAAAAGTTCAAGAGTGTCACATGACAAAAAATTACTTTAAAGACATGAAAGGACTAGTAAAAATAATTTCATCTTGAATATTTTGGATTCATATAATGTATGAATGTTATTTAATCTACTAGAATAATTCATGAATTGATATTTACAACAAAGGATTTCAAAAAATCAATTTTTAAAAAAGGAATATGAACCACAAGGTTAAGGACTAATAAATTTGGTCATTTTGTGGCTTTGAAGGGCACAAGTATCTTGTCTTCGTTAAAGCTAAAGCCCATAATTAAAATCAACATAAAATATCCAACATTAGACTAAATACCAAATGAAAAAAATAATTCCAAAAAGTTCTTCATTTGAAGTTTTAAGACTTTTTGCATGTCCTAAAAGTGGTTCCTAATAAGGTAACTTGATCTTGAATGTACCCTTATCAAAATTGCATTAATGTTGAATAACATTTGAGAGGAAATGCCAAAGATTTTCTCTACAAGTTGTAATGTAAATTTTCAAATTTGGTTTAGGTTTTTGGGTTTGTATAAAGGATTGTAAATGTTTTTGTTTGTGATTTATGATGATGTTTTGTGATTTCAAATACATCTTGGTCACAACATTTATTCAAAAAGTGGGTTTATGAATTATGTTGACTAGTTCTTCCTTTTTTTAAAAACCTATAATTTCAATTTTGACATTTCAAAAAAAGTTGGTAGGTATTCTAAATGGAGCTAGTTCTTCAAATTCCTAAACCATTTGGCACATTTTGAAATTCAAAAATCTCTAAGCCTAGTTTGAAAATTGGGTCTAATTCCATGTACACATTACATTCCCCAAGACTAGAAATGATACAAATGCACAATTTCACAAAGAATTAAAATTGGGGGTTATGTATATTTGGAATTTTAAAATTGGTTAAAATTAATCTTGAGTATTTATAAAGTTTAGCCTATTTGCGAACTTTTCAAAAAATCAACTTGTTTACCTAAAAAATAGGTGAACTTGTGTGCAAGATCAAGGTTTTAATTTTGGTTCCACTTCTAGCAAAGGTTAGTTTCACAATAGGATTCTTGTGTTGGTACCACCAAAAGGGTGTTGATTGAAGTCCAAGTCATAATATCCTAAACCTAAATCTTCTAGGTTTACCATTTTCAACCAATGAACCTACCAACACTAATTTTGAGTTCCAACACTAAAAGTTGATAAGGGGATGCAGGGTTTGAAAACTACCATGGATTAGGAATTCCCAAGTGCACAAGAACTAGGACCTTAATTGTCAATCCAATCACAAAATACAATAGGTAATCTAAAACAAAGCCATAATGGAATATGCAAAGAAAATACTCAAAGGAAACATTATTCAAAACATGGAATAATTAAAAATTGAAATTATTCAAGAACAAGTTTAAGAATGTAAGGTCATACCTTAAATTGGTGTTCAACAAACTAAAGGTAATGGGGGCAATTACCTTTATTTTATTTTATGCATGTTTGAAAACCTAGTTCAAAAAGTTTTTATGGAAGCTTCCATGTTGCTTATCATCCAAGGAACCTTATTTCAAACATTTTCCTAATTATGATGGTGGTGATGATGATTGCCTACATTATTGGTAATAGTGATGTTGAATGATGCATAAATTTCAAACTATAAAATGGCATCTATGAAAATTGATATCATCCTTTTGATTTTGGGCTTTGCAAATTAAGAAAGAATTTACATGGTGATAATCAAGTTTGCTAGAATGTTTTTTTTAATCATGTTTTACATTGAGGTTCAAAATTTGTGTTGAGGTACTTGGACCTTACTATTTCAAATATGTTAGCCTACATGTTCTTATGGTAAAGTGCAATGATTTAATTGAAAGGCTGCATGATAGATCAATGTTTTGTGTTGCATTAGTATCCTTACTCAAGGTCTTATTAGTTCATTTTGTTGCATAACTTTGAACACCAACAATTCCAAAAGAATGTGAATCAATTTAAATTGCTTGTGATAAAATATGTAGATTATCATCATTATTCAAAATATTAAAAAAATTAATATAGAGTATGCATTAATAATAGGTATTAAGAAAATACTATTAGGATGGAGGATGGTGTAATTATATTGAAGATTTGGAGTAGAAGAGGTAACGCTTATGAGGTGGTATTTATTTGGTCAAAACAAGGAGTTGTTAAAGGTTAGGATGTAACAACTTGGTGGTTCATGTACTTGGGTTGCAATGCATGCCTTGTTTCATTGATTTTGCAACCCAAAAATTTCTCTTTTTTTGTATTTTTTTCCCATGAAAACAAACCAAATTGTTAATTGCTTATAGTAATTTTGTGGGTGTTAAACACAGTTTTCATCATTTGAAATCTGATTTGGTATTGAAACAATTTTTTATTTATGTTTCTAGAACCAAATTTGAACATGCATGATGTATATTTAGTCATGCAAAAGCACCTTCCTTCTTTCACCACTCTTCTTTCAATTAAAATTAGAAATTCAAACAAATACGTGATGTCAAAATTCAATGCAAACCTAAAATTAAAGTTAAGTATAGGGTGGTTCAAATATGTGGATCCTATAAATTTAAATAATAATGGGGTGGGAAAATTTTAAGCTCCCTCACATAACACTCCTTAAATAAATGCCCTCTTTAACACACATAGTGATAAATATTAGTGCATAATGTCTTGCATGTTAGTTCTTCCTTTGGTTTATTAAATCTCCTTTTTTTCATCTTGATTAGAAATTTGTTTAAGATGAATAAGTTGAACACTTTCCACCCTCACCATACCTAGTACAACTTTCTTGTTGCTTTTTCACATCTATTTAGTCTATGAGAATTTTGAAAGTCCATGATTTTTAGCACATCAAATAGGGGTTGAGGCCAAGTTTTGGTTGTATCCCATTTTCTTTAGCAAGCTTTTGAATGCATGCCCATGCTTGTATTCTTAGATGTAGACCTCAAAACTTTGGGAAAGAGAGGTGAAGCTTTTAAGATTACATATGCATGTTTTCTTTTGTACAATTTATGTGGCAAGGAAAATGAGAAACCACACAACTAACCATGCAACTTGAAGGTACTTCTTGTAGTAAATCATTCTAATTTGCTTGTTAAAATGAATTTAAAATATACTCTTGATCTTGAAAATTAGTAGCCTAACTTGACTATTATATTCAAACCACTTTCCTATTTTTCCCTTTAGAATGACCATGTCCATCACAACTCCCATTTGCATCACAACATTTGAACTTTTAGTAAATTCTAATGTTAACATCCTTTGTTTGAATTTTTTTTTCTCACAATAATCAAATGTCATTTACATAATTAAATTATGAACTTAACACATGTTGCCTTAATAATAATCATCCAAGTTTGTCTTTAAAAGGATTTGGATAATTGGCAATTTTGTGAAAGGAATATAGGTAGTGTAGTTATTTGTAAGCTTTGATCCTTTTATCATGGACTAAAGGTTCACCTGATTTACATGTATGTAATCATCATCAATAGTATTGTAATCAACCTTAAACCAATTTCAAGATTGGGTTCTTATAAAACTATCAAATTAAAAACTAAAACTAAAAACAAAAGTCATGGGTATAGTTTTCTTTAAAATAAACATATAATAATTAAATTAAATAAACATGCAACCAAAATTTTCCTTTAGCATAGAACTTTACTTGAATTCCCAAAATAAAAGTTCCTTTCAAATCCAAAAACCAACCAACATTGGTATCTACCCATGAATATTTTGGGGTTAAGAATTTAAAGTGTTTGCAAACTACGATGTACATGATTTAAAGCAAAATTGGGACTACATATAATATTTAAAATAATACATATAATATTTTAATCATTTTGAATTCTTTTAAATATCAAATATAAGTGATTTGAGTTTCAAAATTAAGATAAGTCATGAAAACCATGAATATGAAATTGATTCATAATCATGTTTTTGTGTAAATGTACACTAATAATTTTATATAAGATTTTTAAAAACCTTTATTTAATAGTAATTTACCATTTTTATTAATTTTGAAGCTTCACTTTATTTTTTCAAATGATTAAAAAAAACTTGAATCAAATTCATTTGGAAAAATGTTTTATGACCTTAAAAAATCATAATCAATAATATAATCATAACGTTTAATGTACTAATGAACATTTTAATATTATTTTATTTGAACTCCAAGACTTCAAAACAAGTTGAAAACTTTATCATTTTTATGTTTTAAAGTAGATTGACATCTAAAATATTGTTTGGTAAATAAAATTCACTAATGAACACCATGTGTTATTAACTTAATTTTATTAAACAACATTTAAATAGGTTAAAACATAAAGGAAGATGGCATTCTTGGTTTTCAACCTTTAATGTTCAACCTTTCGCCCACCTTCAAGTGTTGGGACTTCAAACATTAAGAAATGCTTTTGTCAAGTGCCTAAAACATTAATATGGTGTTATAAATATTGTCATTATCATGTCATATATATATATAAACTTTAGGCCCCATAAATAAGGATTTAATGTGCACTTGGTTCAATTGCACATTATGAAATGAATTATTACTTATTTATAGTCTAAGATGGCATCTTACAGTCACTCAAATAGTTCCAAAATATTGTTTTACACCATATATATATAATAAAAAGGTAAGATCATGGAATTCATACAACCACATTGTGTGACTTCCCTTTGGCATGCTTACTTGGAAGAGTTGACCCCAATATGTGGCTTGCTTTTTAATATTATGAACAACTACATGTGTGAAATCTCAATAGGCAAAATTAAATTTTCCCATTAATTTTTCAAGTACAAGTGAACATTAATATATAACATCAACATATGCCTTTCAAATGGTCACATTATGCACACCTTAGGGTATGTATATGGTTTGATGCTTGAAATTCATGTCCTCACTTTTTTTCTTCCAACTAGTTCAATGCTAATCATTACCAACTATCACTACTACATATTGTGCCTTTTTGCGAAGGGCCAAACAAAAAACCGGAAGGGTTTGCGAAGCAAAAACAACCTGCCATATTTGCGATGCGACACACATTGCACCTTGTGGTTCACCAACCATCGCTAATTTATAATGTACCTTAAATCATCGCAACACTTTTGCGACATATACCAC
>Ga0116227_10008102_pt1 | contig 20039 bp, 20 predicted proteins | sample S1TSphgellanicum_FD_89693 | JGI IMG/M metagenome (GOLD analysis project Ga0116227, IMG submission 89693) | Host-associated microbial communities from peat moss isolated from Minnesota, USA - S1T2_Fb - Sphagnum magellanicum MG | ecosystem: Host-associated > Plants > Peat moss > Unclassified...
AAAAAAAAAAAAAAAAACAGGCTTTCCACATGACCAGATCCAGAACGAGGCATGATAAAACGCCTGAAAGGAACGGGAAGCTTCTAAGAGGAAAAAATAAAAGAGAAAGCAAACAGATCACGAGAGAATGATATAACAAAGGGAGCATGTCATACAAGAGAAAGAAAGGCAAGGTCATAAAGTGAGATGCGAAGTTCGACTTACTCCTTCCGTTTGCGACCATCGCCGCCGCGACGATGCCAGGACGTTTTGGGACTGCAACCATCGTCAACAGCGCGTCCTTCTAAGGCGCCAGATTCCGGTTGAGTGTGCGAGAAGACCTGAGGAAGTATTCCCGTCTGCATGTCTATATCCGTGAGCCAAAGCCTGAGGCTCGCTGAAAGAGGAGGTGGAGGAAGAAGAACTCCATCCGGCTCCAAGCCTTGCGTCATGAAACCCTTTTACAGTCGTCTATTTTGCCTTTTGTTGTTGTTGCTGCTTCCCATATGCTTTTTTCCTCATGTTCCTCCAGCCTTTTTCCATATCCTCCTCATAGCATCACCACCACCACGACGAAAAACTTCCGACCTAATTGGAGCTCCAATTTCCAAACACTTCGACAATGGACTTCTCCCTCAAAACTTCACATCCTTCCTTTGTGCCGCCATAAACATCATAACAAAAGCGTTGCCAACAACGATTTCTTGCAGGCAAAAAAAAAACCTCCAATTATTTTTTCTTAAATAAAAAAATAAATCACTCGAACACCAGACAGACAGACGTTGCGGTAAAGAAGCAGAAGAAGGAGTCCAGTGAAATGTTGATGAAGCGAACGACGCTTTGCCCGCCTGCAACAAACTGGTGCTCAAGAAAGGAGGTGAACTCCATCGCCGCCGCTTCTTTCTTCTTTCTTCTCTCTCAAATATCCCGTGAGCACAATGAAGGATGGATGATACTTGGTCTCGAAACAGTTTTCTGTTGGGTTCCAGTTCCGCAGCTAACCATGGTGGTTATACTTAACTCAGTTGCCGTTTTCTTTTAACTACCTACCTACCTACTAACAACCCCACTTGTTAGTAGGTAGATTGGAACAACAGACCTTACCTATGCATTAACTATAAGCCATTAACTACTTATATAGCTATTTTCCTACCTATCTACCTACATATAGGACCTGCACTTTTTTTTTCCTACTTACCTATATATTTACCTACCTACCTATAATTAGCTATGTATAATAATAGGACCTGCTTCCTCCAGAATGGGTTTACTTACCAAGGGTGAGACTAGAGATATTAAGCTCAGTTCAGGCTCATCCATGGCTGAGTCATAAGGGGACATCCAGTGGATGGAAAGTTGGTGAGCACTCCCCAAATTTTTTGTGAGAAAGGCTTTCCACGTGAGTGGATATGGATGTCTTGGGCTTTCCAACTGGCCCTATTAGTGCAAACACCTGGAATTTAAAAAAAAAAAAAAAACAAATTCCCTGTTCCCTGCCCTTTTGCTTTACACGCTAATCCTCTTGATTGTCGTGCACGCTTTAAACACACACGCTTGGGTTCTTTCTTTGAAGGGTTTGTTTAAATTTTGTGATGTTTTTAGCCAAAGTGATGATCAAAAAATTAAAAATTAAAAATATAGATATATATATTCATATATATATAGCCAAATTTGGTTACTTCCTAGATATTGGAGTTTTTAAAAAAAAGAAAAAAAATGGACATTTCTATATATTCTTGGCTACCTACTTGAACTTTTCAAAAAAAAAAATCTAGCAATTTGGAATTTTTTTGGGTTTGAAATTTGGGGAATTTGAGTCCTTTTTTTTTCCCCCAATGGAAAGATCCTTTGAATAGATAAGAATTATATTTCAGTTCGAAATTTGGTGAAAATTCGCTTTTAAGAAGAAAAAAAAAATCACATCTTTGATCCTTGTTTTTTTTTTCTTTTTTTTTCACTTTCATGTTTATAAAGTTGGGCATGTTTACATCAAATTTCAAACAGCAAAACTTCTTCTTTTGCTTATGACTTTTGTGCCTACATGTATTCTTCATCAAATTTTCTTTCAATCTTTTGAGCTTTTCCCCTTATCTTTTAGTTTTTCTTTTGTTTAAAGTAACACCAAAAAAAATATTCAATCTTTCTTTCTTCCATCCTTCCTTGCTTCCTTTGTATTGTTTCACTTTCATGTAATAAAGTTGGGCAGTTTTTCATCAAATTTTGTGCAACAAATTTGTGTTCCAGGTATACCCTTGTAACTCATGTTCAGTTTTATCCATCACTCCTAAAATTTATGAAAAATCATAGGAGGGCTGAAAATCAATGGAAAGGGTTTAGGGTTTAGGGTTTATCCTATGAGTGTCTAGGATACCTAGTAGTTCATTTGGTCCCCACTTTTTGAGGAATGTTCACAAGGGTGTGTTACTATGAACAGTGCTCAGTTTATTTTTGAGAACTTCAGTAAAGCATTTTCTATTGATTTCTTGTGATTGTCCTCCTCATACGGCTATCCATTGTGTGTTCTGTGCTTTGGGGGTTTGATCTTTTGTTTGGACTTTGGTCCTTTCCTTCTTTTTTTTCTTCTCTTGTTCCCTTGTCGGGTGTTTTTCTTTTATTTATTTATTTATTTATTTATTGATTTATTTCCTATTTCAATTTTTCTGGTTAGTTTGTTATAATAGGCATAGCCAAAATGCGATGCATAACCGCTATTTTTGTTTGTTGGTTCTGCTCATAAGGAAGAGACTATGCATTGATGTAAGATTTGGGCATATAATTTTGGTTTCAACTGGACCCAATTTGTGAGCGACATTTGAAGTATTATTATGTGTGAAATGGGCATGCTTTGTATAACTGTATGCATCTAGCTTTTAAGAATTCAAAATTAATGAAATTTTGAATCTGAAAAAAATTAGGTCATTTTCTTTTGGAAAAAAAAAAAATTCTTTCTTGATGTTGTTGAGCCTTATTTTTTTTTTCTTCACAAAATGACAAAAATTTGTCAAAAAGGGAACAATGTTGGAAACATTTTGATTAATTTTCCTTTTTGTCTTTCCTTCTTTTTTTCTTTCCTTCTTGTTTTTACTATCACATAATAAAGTTTGGCAGGTTTACATCAAATTTCTTATACTTTATAAAGGATGGCACTCTACATGAACGACAAAATAGGGCTAGCCCACATGATGGATAGTGTGGGGTTGGTTGGCCCACCCACCGTCGGTGTAAAGTTCCATATCTTGGGTGCCTTTTTAAGTATGAAAGGTACCGGAATTTTATCCATGTCTTTTTACTGGGTATCACTACCAGATTAGGTCAGAGGAGGTGAGGGGTGAGGGGTGGGTTGGGTATGGGTTGGGTGTTTGCCCATCTCTGTACCAGGTCAGCCCCCTGATTTTTGTGAAGAAATTGGAGGCATTATCCTAATAAACATGCTATTTTGGACATTGGGTCTCTTCTTCTTTTTTAATTTAAAAAATGTGTTAAGGGAAGAAGAGCTTGGTTCTTTAAACCTAACTATGGTAGTCTCTTGGGTTCCGTTTTGATTCCAAATCTACCTTTGAGTTTCAGGTTCCAGTTTGGTTTGTAATACCCTAAACCTGACCCTAAACCCAATGGGTGATTGAGCACCTTCCGACATTGGTGCATGATGCTCTTGTCATGGACCTTGTCATGAATGTTTTGATATACCGTGGACATGGTCATCTATGTTATGCTATGCCATGACTTGCCCTTTGTGCTTTGAATTAGGTCACACAAAATTGGTTGCCATCACACTTTTTTTTTTGAAACAAAATTGCTTGTGTTTTGTTGTTTTATTGTATTGCACAAGCAGAGGAGGGAAGTGAGGGATCAATTAAGTTGGAGTTGTAAATTTGAAGAAAGCGTGAAAGAAAATGAAAGAAGAAAATGACAAGGGAGGCTGAAAACTTTGAAATATTGTAGTACCTTTGAAAATGTTGAATTTTAGAAACCCAAGAGCATCTTGTTTCATGCCAAATCCAACACTGCAAAGCAGGTATCTAATAGTTGACAACATTTCTTTATCCTATAAGTATTGATTTTTTGCATAAAATGAATATTTTTCACCCAATGGGATTCAATAATGTAGTTTCATCCATTGTAAATCCTAGAGAGGATTGTCACTAGACATGAATCCTGAAGACTAAATTGATCTCAAAAGTGCAAGTGCAAGAACGCGTCTTTTTAGTACATTAGATTCATATTTTATCATGAAGGAGATATGATTTTCTTATGTCATATTTGTTGGATAATAGACTTTTCCGTAAAGCACGGTGAGTATGGTCCAAAACCGGGTGAGATTCAGAAGAAAACCTGTAAAAAAAGTACATTAGCCTTCAAAGCGGGATCAAACTCAGAAGTGCACCACTTTTTGTGCCTAACTGAGTTTCATCCTGTTTTGACCCGTCTTTCCTTTTTCTTGAGCGCCTCCACTGTTGCTACATATATTTTCCCTGCTCCTACATGTACAGCTACTATAATTACCCATCTTGTGCATAGCAACATATATTTTCGCTGCTCCTACATGTACAGCTACTATAATTACCCATCTTGTGCATTAAATGCTGAGTTTCTGCATTTTCATACCCAGATTTAATAAAACTTCCTTCCTTTGCGGACCTCGCTCAAAGAGGGGATGAAAAGAGGCCCAAAGACAGGGTGAAGACAGGATGACTTTAATGAAAACTCTAATACTAGGCCATTTTAAAAACTAGTGCCTCATGTCGAAGCATGGCTTCCAGAAAATGTTCTTTCACAAAGGACTTCTCATTTATATGATATCTTCTAAATGTGACAAGTGTTGGAGGGCATTCCAAGGGCCAACTTGATGCTCGGAATGAATACTATGCTTTTCTATAGTAAGTATGGGAACTTAGCCAAAGCATTTCATGGAGTGTTTGTCAGAATGCTACGACTGGCCTTACACGGATATTCCATTGGGTTTCACAATTAGTGTTAGGTTTAAGTTCACTGTTATGGGTAGCAAAACTCTGTTTGGAAATGTATGGTATGATAGGCATCATTGGAGACAGTGTCCTTAACTATCTTACGATTAGGGCACACACAAGTACACTCATATGTTCTGTAAGTATATGTTGCACTAGGACCTCACCTGCATCCAAACCTAAGATAACTTGGCATGATTCAAATTGGCTATGAGGCACTAAATCCTGTTTAAATTTGTGGCAGAGGAAAATTCAAAGGTCAAAAGGGGCAAACTTCCAACAAACAACCTGTTCCTATTTTCTGAACACGAGTCAGGGGATTAAACCAATGTACCATGTTCCTCACTACTCTATGAAGTGATGAAGCGCATTCTAGAAAGTGATATCTTTTCTATGAAATCTTATCATGGAAGAAAATGGGCTGACCTGTGTCTGAGGCTCTTGCATTTGAAACATCCACCAATTGCTTCCACTGCTAGCAGTATGTAAGAGCTATGACAAGCACCCACTGGGAACATTACAGAACAGTATTAACAAATCCTAGACCATTTGTTAATGATCTCCAACAAACTACCTAAGATCTTTTTCAACACTCTTCAAAAGAATGTTGTAAAGGACAAACCATTTTGGAACCTTTGGTCACAAGTAAGAGCTAGCTTGCAAGAACATAATCACACCAAAATCAAAATCTCTTAGAACTTGCAGTTCAGTTGTCAAATTAATGAGTTCCTCTGGTTGGCTCTAGGATACTTTAACTTCAGGAAAACATTTCCGTCAGATTTTGTTAGAATCTTTAGTTCAAATCCAAAATCTCTCTGTATTGTAAGTTGGATATGGGCTTTGTTACTATCTTCACACTATTTTTTCTGAATATAGCCACAAGACTACAAGCTACCCTTGTGATAGTTTGTGCCTCCTCTGTTTATTTTCATCTCACTTTCTCTGTTCATATTGTACACATGGACTGTTAACACAACTATACAAGGAATTTGGGACACATTATTGTAACATTTGAAGTTGAGAAGACCTGCATAGAATTGCAGAACAGTGGTCATTATTGCATTTTCTCCAGTTCTTTGGATTTCAGAAAACGGACTGGAACTACAGGTATTCCATACCACCATTCACAGAGGCGTCGAATCAAACGGGCGGTGCTTTCCACCCGTACTGGCATCTTGAGTGTTAACAGATTGAGAACTGTTATTAAAACCAGCCACCGGAAGGGGAGAAGCAGCATGGCAGCAGCACACACCAACAGCATACCTATGATGTGATTTGTTGCCTGTGTTTTCAACACCCAACAGCAAAGAATAAAATCAATGGTCATGCATAAGAGGCTCCAATAACTGCTCACAATACTTTGCCTTTAGTGCAAATGCAAAAGATAGTTTGAGTTACAAGCATGTCCACAGTGTAAAGGAATGTGACTTTCCTCAATCTACACATTGCACAAAAATGCAGATGACAAACTTCAAAATATTAAAGTCAAGTCTGCAATACTGTGGCGGTAAGTTTCTATGGCTAAATCTAAGAGAAATCTACAGTTGGACATGCAATTTTCCCACTGATCAATCTCACAAGTCACTGTTAAAACAGAGCTGTCAAGCATCAAGCCAATGGCCTATTGACAAGACTCATGGCCAGCTTGCAAGTTTGTTGTGGGTTCACTGTCACTGGCCGACACAGTTTTCCAAACATTGTGAAAACCATGGGCCCCCTTGTACCTCACAGAAAAAGGAGTAACCTTGAAAAAGAAAGCAGTAGCAAACTTTGCTTTATTCTTTTTTATGGGCAATAAGATCTCTATCTTGAAATCATGTTCTATGCTCACCATTCAATGGTAACTTCAGCTCCCACAGAAGATATTGATTTTTGTTTCATGAAGGCTCTTTGGTGCCAAGCATGGCTTTTGTTTGACTTGTTGTCAGGCTGGTTCCACATAAGAGACATAACCAGAAATCATAACATTACTTTATGGAGGAATCCCTTATTTCCAGTCAGACACTTGACAGTACCTCAGGAATTGCTGATAGTAACAAGGCTCGCATCTTGAGCAATGAAATGTTGCAAGCCTGAAGGAGAGCCTCCAACTGTGCCAGTGCCTGCTGCAGTGCTAGTAACTGTTCAACTTTACTCTGCCCTGGAGGAGTTGGAACAAGAATTTCTTGAACTGGATCATCTGTCAGCTTGTACTTCACACATGCCATGTAACCTGCCAAAGACACCAGCAACAGTGGCGGGATATAGGGTAGCCAATCCCTGTCCACCAAATTGAATTCCTTAATTCCAGATTCAAAAGCATCCCCAGTCACAGACAACTGGTATCAAAAGCAAGTTAGAAACAGAAATTTCAGGAGGTATCTGTATGCCTCGGTGAACTACAAGCCTGGTATACTGCCCCATGAGCATTAAGTAGTGGAGCCTGCTTCCACCAAGTACTTTGGTTGTTAACCCAAGGCATTTGAACTCAAAGCAGTTAGTATTCCAGACTCCTCTAGACCCAAATCAGTCTGGTCTTGGCTAAGAGATGGGAAGTGGATAGATACAAAGAGAATCAGCTCCATGAGTAAATCTTCAGGACACCAACGAGTGCAATATGATGCAAGACCCACTGCTACTGAGTTCACTTGCAACTCTTCTCCTCTGTTTTGCACAGCAGATTGACTAACAACACCATTCTGCTTACATGGTGGGCTAGATCCCAAAGGACACTGCAACATTCTTGAGTCACTGAAACTTATGATACAGTCCAACAATTGGCTACAATGGACAATTTCTGCTTATTCCATCTTCCATCAGGAGATATAGAACTGTCAATATTACAATTTAGGGTTCATGATTCAAAACTTGTGTCACACATAACTATCACATACCTATGAGATTGCAAACAAATCCCACAGCACTTTCAAGGTAGCAGGACAATGCATGCAGTCATAACCTTATGAGAGTTGCTCACAAAGCGACAGACCATCCCATTCATTGATAATAGTAGTAACAAGCTATTATGACTACCCAATGAACTATCACAATAGAATGAGTCTAAAAATTACTGGGTCCACAGGGCAGATGTTCACCTGTAGATGATGTAAGAGATAAGGACACAGAAAGTGATAGATTTTGAATGATCCTCCCATGAATAAATGGCTTCAAACCATGAAGTAGCAGCCACCAAGGGCCCTAGCAACCCCTGCAAATAGGTTTTACATTTGACTCAGAAGAGCTCATATATTTAACAAAGATGGGATTCCTCCATGAAGATTGAGGGAAATTCCTGTCAGTCAAATAGCAGCATACCTTCGTGACAGCTAGATTTGTTGCAATGCCATCCACTTTCACACCCTGTATAGTAGCCTGTGCCAGCATGACCTTTTTCATGTTTTGTCGTGATTGCATGATTGCCTTTTCCAATGGGGTCATCTTTCCAATTAAGATCCCACTGATATATGTAGAGACCTCTTTACCCTTCTCATTTCCTTTTGGAGTTGAGAGTCCACTATTGGCTGGTCTGCTGTAGTTGGAACTACCCTTGTGTTGATCAAGAAAGCGTTCTTTGTCCACATGCATGCCATCTTGTCCAGGGTGCTGCAAAGTTTCTGCTAATGCTGCTAAAACTAAGTCTCCACCAGGCATCTCTTCTCCCCATGTAAATGTCAGCAAGGTTTCTGGTCTGGTAGGCAAGACATGAAAAGTTTGCCTTGTGGCCCTTAGGCGAGCAATCCCCAATACAGCCTTTGCTAGAGCTTGTGCTTTTCTCGCACCCTTCAGTTGATATGTATGTATAAAATGGTGGACTGCCACAACCTCCCGGATGACAGCTAACCAATAGTCACGGCGTGCACGTCCTGTCATTTCTGGAAACTCAAGAATGAAAGGTTCAACACTGTGACCCCCACCCAGCTTGTGATGTTAGGATTGGCTCTTGTGAAAACCATTGTGAAGTATGTATCTAACAAGAATTCCTGCGATCTTTCAAAATCTCATTCTTCAGATACCTTCTGCTGTCCTTTGTCATCCAACAAGTGTCCATGGTACAATGTCATCACCATCACCAAGCCAACAGTTGAATGGGCAATTTTCTGACATGAATTATCATCATTAGAAAGATACTACACTAAAAATGAAGAATTGTATTAGAAGACAAGCTTTTTAGTCTCAGCTCTGCACAGAATGCACAGGTTCCTCAAGTAGAAACTTACGTGACAGAGGATTTGTACATGACAGCTTTGTCAAAAATGCGTGCACCCCAGGGTCCTGTTAACTCTGGTTTGAGCACATGCTTCAAATCTGCTGATAAATCAAACTTCTTTGCCTTGTCAAAAGATACAACTACTAAAGGTTCAAAGTAGAATGCATGGTCTGTCAAAGTTAACCGTCCTGCATTACACCACCAAAACAGAACAGCAGCCAATCACTCACTAGGAATAGAACTTGGATGTTGAATTCTGCTTTAAGGATCTCTGGAATTCCAAGTCTGAGTGATCAAGATTAAAAAGGTATCTGCTTGATGCACTACTGTTGCAAAGCTCCAATAAAGCCCCAAACCCTAACCAGCTCTCTATGACTTACATACAAACTTAAACTTCTCAACCAAAATAAATGTTCTACACTCAGCACTCAGAATCCAGTAATAGACAACCATGAGCTTGCTCACCAGGCCAAGCAGAGACACCGGCATGCTGCAGGACAGGCTGAGTTGTGCCAGTTCCATCAATGTCAATTATGGTTTCCTCTGTGCCCAAATGAAGTGCTTTAACTAGTGCTGGAGTAGTTTGACCTTTAATGCCCTTGATTGACCTGATGTACACAGAAAATATCACAACATTTATTTGGAAATTATGGCACAAATGACAGGTGCTTGCTACATGGAAACCAAGAGGATTTTAAGCTCATAACAAGCCTGTTTTCAGCTCTTGTAAGTATGTAAAATAAAGCTCACTTGTCCAGTTCACCAAGGTATTTGTCATATAAGGGAAAGGGAAGCCGGCCCCCAGTTGATGTGGTGAGTGCTTCAAACTGGCCTTGAACAGTAATGGCATCAGCCACTGTAGGAATGGCAGGCATCAAGCGGGAAAATGCATCAAGTCCCACAGTGCTATCTACATCTACCTGCAGAGAACAAAAGAAACACAGAAGTTTCAGACAGGTATGCACCCCCTTCACATCCCAGATGAGTTCACACTGGAAGTTCCCAGGTTTGACAGTGAACCTCATGTATGTAAAACCTTCAACATGCAGAAATGTGGTTCAACAGAAACTGCACCATCATGGGCATTAAGTCAGAATAGAAAAGTGCTCCATCTTCTTCATCCTCCACCCCACCTCCATTATTTGTTTCAAGAACTTGTATATTCTGCATGTAAAGCAAAACACAATGGAGTCAGTACAGCATCCTCACCCCCAATGTCATTAGTTACCTAGCATCACATATTCCCAGATCATGCATATGGTATACATGTACCAGCAGTTCCAGAACGATATCCACAACCATGTCATCAACCCCAGGAGTCATGATAGGCATCCTGAACTCTATCATTGTCATCTCATAAACCATCCACAAAACCTGATCCACCACCCCTGCATCTCAGAACGACTTGAAGCACCATAAGCCTCATTTCACACAGTTGGATACAATCTGAGCACATTGGCATTTATCAAGCAATGAAGCCTAACCTTAGCAACAGGGTTGGTAGCTGCTGGGGCCTCCCAGGCAAGCATCATGTCAAAGGTTAAGCGACGAAACTCTTTGTCACTGAGATGGTCAGTAGTTTCCATCACCATGGAAAGGGTCCTGAAACTGCTATACTCTAGCAAGTGACGAGCATAGCATGCTGGCTGTTTTGCTGAGACAGCTGCTTCTTCTTCAAACTGCTGCCGTAGCTCCTCAGGTTGAAGTGACAAAATCCTGATGCATCCAAGCAGTGACCCTAATTCCACTTTAATGCAATTGTGGACAAAAGTGAGAGTTAGTCAGAATATAACATTGGCAGGGGCAGAATTCCTTATCAAGTCTCAACAAAGAATCGACCACAAACAGCTCTGTATTCAATAGAATAGATTTTGCAACCACCAAATCATGTGAGGTGAAGAAGACTGTTAAACAACATTGTTACCAACCAGCTTGACCTTTGCCACTACTGAAACTTGTGGTTGCCAGTTGGTAATCCTAGTTAGATACATCCAAAACATAAAATGGAGCAGTCTTTGTTGTTGCCACTATTGAAACTCGAAGTTGCCATGTGGGAATCCTAGTTAGATACATCCAAAGCACAAATGGAACAATCTTTGTTGTTGTCCTTGATAATCTTTGTACATTCATCATGCCAATTGGAACACAAGATAAGAGCAATCGAAATGTCTCAATTCTTGGTAAGTCATCCTTGAAATAAGCCATAATCTACAAGTCTCTGATTTCTACATAACACATGCACAGTCCATGACCAAAGTCTGTATGTCAATTTGCACTAAAAACCTATTAGGCAGTAAGATAGAGCGGAAAAGAGAGGGAGAGGAAGCGATGTAGATGGCTAAGACGACCACAAAAGAACGAAGTGTAATTACAATACCCTAGCAAGCCACGAATGTGTCAAAGATCCTTGAACGAAATGTTAATTCTCGAAAGAAAGAAAATTGCACCTTAATAGACTTACCATGCCACACTTTTTTCTTTCTTTCGAATTCCCTAAAGAAGAAGAAGAAGAAGAAGAGAGTGAGGGAGGGATGTAACTAACCTTGCACACTGAGCCACCACATCATTGGCTAGGGACGAGAGCTCTTTGATCCGTATGCTGCTGGTGCTAGAGGAAGGCGATTGCCGCTGCGCTACCTTGGGACTACTCTTCTCATTCTTGTTAGCACCGCCGAAAATCTCCTGCAGCGTACTGTCGCCGATGAGCGACTCCAGAATACTTCGTCCCCTGGTCAACACCGCCATGACTAGTAGTACGATCTTACTACTACTCCGGACCTGCACCGCTGCTCCCCCTAATAACAACAACAACAACAACACCGCATGCTACAAATCCACACATACGCAGTGTTGGAATGTCATAATCGTCAGCAAGCAAGCAGGCGGTGACTGACTCACTGACTCACTAACTCACTCTCCAGTGCTCACTTGAAGCTCAAGCGATGTGCAATGCCCTACTTGCTCACGTTTCTTCACGTTTTTTCTCCATTGCGGAGGTCCAGAGTCGTCGTCGTCGTGGTGACTGGGTTCTTCCTTCGTCTGGTCCGTCTGGTTCGATTCGGTAGCTAGCTAATAAGGCGAGCGTCTTTCCCTTCCTTCGCTTTGCCGGCCCCATTTTGACTCGTGTCTCTAACTAAATAGGTACCTGGCTAGACTTTTCTTTTTTTATATTTGTAGGAGAGCTTGTTGGTAGGTACCTATTTTCCCCAAGGTTCCAACTCTTTGGGGTGGCTCCCACACCAAAGAAATTTATCCAATTCTTCATGTCAACTAAGGAAGGCCCCTTCCATTCAAGGAAGAGGAGATTTTGTAAGAGTTTTTATAAAAAGCATCTCCACCAGCGCTCTCAGTATTGTTCGATGTGGACCTGCACGGGAAATCTTGGATGATGAGATGCAACAGTAGTCATATCCAGCGGATCCACTCAATGACCCTGGAAAAAATGCACATATCTGAAAGCACTCTTTTGGATGAGGTGCAAGAGTCATCATACATATCAAGCGGATCCACTCGAAGACCCTTAGAAAAAATGCACGTCTTTGAAAGCACTGAAAGAGTGTAATAATGCACATCGTTGAAAGCCCTCCCTCCTCAAACAGTCTGAATCAATAAGTACAAGTCAAATCTCATTCATTGATTTCTCGCTGTTTCTGATTTGCTAGATAGTTTGATTGGTCCAGGTGGTTTGTTATTAGTAGTCTCTCACCTATTTGCAATCCCAGCTTTAGCTTTTATGGGTGGGGTTGGGAAAACAAAAAGTAAGTAACTAAAACTTGGATGTGAGATCTAATTTTGCATCACACACTGAGCACCACTGGAGATGCTTTTAGTGATTCACTTGGACCTCTAGTGTTTTACCACATTCCCCACACTTTCAAGAATATTTTAATCTTCAAAATTAAATACTTATTTGGCACACATGTGCTGAAGATGCCCCTATATTATGGCAATTAATGGAGAAAATGTTAAATTTGGACTCACAGACCCTGATTTATTTCAGGGATGGAATATCTATAATGTTTAGAAGCAAAAACCTAAACAAAAAAATTGGTGATTTTACCATGGTACCCATATAGGTGCTGGTTAACCCAAGGGCACATGCACCACAAAAATTTTAAGAGGTCTTTCCTTTCAAGAACAACCTTTTAGAAACATCCTTGGTTACCACCAAACATTAACCAAACCACTTCGAATTCTTCTAACATTCCCTATGGTGGTCACTTCATTCAAGGTGCTTGCAAACAAATTCAATATTGTGCTACCTCAGAGAGGATTTGCACAATTGTGTTTCCAGATTAGGATCATATCTTCATAAAGTACTGAGAATTTGCCTGTTATAAGGTTACAGATATTTCAAATCAGACAAAAACCCAGCTTTGACAAAAAGGCACCAACAAGAGGAAACCCTACCCTAAAGAAAAGAGAAAACACGACAGGACTGAAGGGTGGCTTGAATAATAGCAATGGTCATTCGCATGTTCAATAACATGTCAACAGCAACGTGTATAGCATTGACCACCTACCGTAACATTCTCACAAAATATCATCACCATTGCCACAAGCGCATAGTGAAGAGCCCAACTACTATATATATTACTACTTACATAACACAAACAATGAGCTGTCCAAAGGATAAAAGGTTGCGACAAACAAACAAACAAGTAATGATTAAAGCAATTGACAAGCTATGCATAAAGTAATGGACTTCTTCCCTTGAGAAATCAGAGTTGGGTGGTGGATTGAAAAAAAAAATCTTTTAAAAAAAAAAGGCATAGATTCACAATAAGGACCAAGAATGTCAAGTAAAAAGAATCCTGGAGTTCCACTGAACCCACAACTGAGCACTTTCTAAAAACTCCAGGGTCAAAAGGATATTTTATAGAGGTAGGGTGGACAGGGAGAAGACCATTGCTTCCTTTTTGCAAAGCTCAAGTCCTACCACTCGTTGACCTCTAAATCTTAGGGGTTACTAATATAGATCAAATGGTCTATGGAGAGAGTACGTACTCTCAATGAGACAGAGATCCTAAATTGCTCAAATTACAATGACAGGATGAGTGTTCTCTCCAACATCCTTAAATGCTGCTGTGAGAGGAAACTCCCTGTCAGCCCAAACAGCAATGGGGACAATGGCCTAACCTCTTCCTGTTTTCCGAAGACTACAGTACATATGGCAGGGGTCAAATAGAATTTCTTCAAGAAAACTGCAAAATCTAGGATTTAGGGATTGAGGAACAGTCTCAACAGTAGAGCTTCCAGGAGAGCATAGCAATGAAGGCTGTGTATCTCTCATTCCCATATACCTTGGGAGAAAGATGAATAAAATACAACAGCAGTGCTTCTTCCTGGAGGGCTGGCTGCAAGCAAATGTGACAAGGGATGAGTGTTGGGGGACTTCACCAAAAACACATGTTATCAAACATGATGCTGCACTGTACAGTTTGACCACCCCACTACTCTTGCATCATTCACGTCCTCCATAACCCTTCAACACATTGTCAAAGAAAAGCTTTGAACTGATGTGAATCAGAAGTGCCAAGGCTGTGCTCAGTCCCTTGTGAGAGGCCGTGTCAAACAGCCACATCCTCTAAATCTTGCACGCCGTACTGTGGTCATTATCTCCTCCTGTGCTTGTTCTAACATTTTAACAACTTGCACAAACCCAGGTCGAAGTTCAGCATTTGCATCCCAGCAGCGAGTCATTATATTTGCCAGAGCTGGAGGACAATCAGCAGGGATTGATGGCCTAACCCCTCGGTTCACCACTGCAAATGCTGCCTGCACTGCTGTCATGTTCTGGAATGGTAGTAGTCCGGTGATAAGTTCCCACAGCACAATTCCAAAGCTGTAAACATCTACCTTGTGTGTATATGGTCTATGCTGGATCATTTCCCTGTTCACCATCAAAACTCCAAATATCAGTGAAAATATCAAATCTTTTCTCTCTCTTGAAAGCAATGTAAACATATCAGCTGGGAAAGTCTCATCCCCACAAACAAGCTGCTACTAAGTCTAAATGTCAAACCATGTCACTTTGAACACTGTCATTTCATTTGCTGTTAAGAACAACCAGCAGTGGGGTTAGGAATGTGGCTAAATTTGACTTGCAAAGATTCACCTCTGATAATGCAACTCAGACTGAGTCATACAGCCTCCCATCATATGCAGCTTAGCAAACATCAAGGTTCCTTTCTTGCTCTCACTCTACTTCCAAAAATATATTGATCTCAATCCAGTGTGTCCTTTTCTCTCTAATTCTATGCATTCATGCAGTTTTCACATTGGTTCTGATCAAATAACAGGTTCATTTCTGAGTGGAACAATGGCCAGAACTGTTCCTTGAAAGGCCTGGCTTCTTCTTTTGATTTCAAATGATTTAAGGGACTTTGATTCCAGAGAGGTCAGACCATAAAACACAGAAACAAAGACCGAGGAGTGGTCTGAACAACAGTGGCAGTCACACACATGTTCCTGCAGTTTTTGGTAAGCAAGCAATTGATTCAAATCAGGGGTGGGTTCAAAGTCAGTAATAGATCTAAAAAGAAATTTGGAGCCCAACAATTCAGCAGTGAAAGAACAAGGGAAGAAATTCTTACGGTGCCATCCAGCGATAAGTTCCAGTCTCTGGAGTCATGCCTTCAACCTGCACCTCAATCCTAGCAGCTCCAAAGTCGGCAATCTTGATTGACTTGTCAGTTGCAATCAACAAGTTATCGGACTTAAGGTCTCTGTGAATGATTTCCAAACTATGCAAGTATTCCATCCCCCTGGCTATGTCAAGAGCTTGCTTCACAGCAAGCTTGAGTGGTACAGCCCGCGACTGCCGTTTGCTGAGAAATGACCGAACTGACCCACCTCTGGCATACTCAGTAACAATGCACCAGACAAGCGGTTTCCGACATGCCCCAATAAATCGCACCACATTTTGATGCTTCACGGTAGCAAGCATAGTTACTTCTTTAGCAAAAGCAGCCTCCATCACCATCTCTTTCTCCACATTGTTCTCTGGTCGTTCAAGGATCTTGACAGCCACATCCTCTCCATTGTAAGTTCCCTTGTAAAGACGCCCAAATGCACCTTGCGCAAATGCTGGGCCCATGTGTAGCCGCTGTAAATCAATTGTCCAGTCATCATAGCCTTCCAAGCCCTCTGTTGGAAATCTGTTGCAGCAGACTTTGTCCCTTTGAGGATCTGTTCCTTGATGCAAGTCTAGAAAGCTCACATATATGATTGTTTAGAGCACAGCTTTACCTGCATCAGATGCACAATGCCCTAGCAGACTGAGGAGATCCACAAAGAGACTGCAGACACAAAGACAAACGTAAGAATCATGACTGACCTATTGTCCATGAGAGCTGCTGCAAGCATGTCTTGTCCAAGGGTATGTGGCACAATCCCTGGCAAAACCACACTATGTGAAGCATGTCGATTTGCTGTTCGAGCACGAAGATCGGGATGCATAAGTCTCGTCGTCTGCAGAGAGTTGTTAGATCCAACACTGCTATCTGCTGCTACAGACATAGACACGGAGTTTCCTCCGTTGCTCATGCTCATCGGTATGCTTCCAATGCTCTCCACTGACATGTCGGAGCCTTCAGCCAACCTTTGGTAGTTATCCAAGAACACGTAGTAGTCTTTTGTTGCCATGATCGCATCACTTTCCGTTGTCTTTTCCCCCAAAGACCCAGCCCTTTCGAAACAAAGCCTCTTCAACTCCAGCCTCCGTCCACTTCCATGAACATCATGCCAGGGCCGGACAAGCTCACCTCCTCTACTGTGGACATACGTTCTCCATGATCATCATCAATCTGACTTCGGCAGCAAGAAAACATCGAAGATCGTTTTAGATTCTGCAAAAGGAGATAGATATGTATATGCACTTCCTGTACTCCAGTAGAAAAACACTCAGCAGCAGCTGCAGCATCGGCAGATCACCATCTTCACCAGCGTCATCAGCATCGATGAAACTCCAAAACCCTACAACTGCAAGACGAAGCTAAAAGAAATCCAGCCATCTATTTCCGCAGCGATAAAGGTAAGAAAGAACCGGCACACAAAGAAGACCTCGTTGAAATTCGGAAAGGAGAATGCCGGAATGCAAGATAGGTAGCAACAATCTGCGGAAGTTTGATTTTACAAGGAGATATACATCAAGCTTTCTCTTCCTGGAGCTCGATTTCTTGGAAAAAAAAAACGTCAGCAAGTGAGAGATAAGATTAGTTTTGCTTCCCCGTAAACTGCTCAATACAATCCCCACATAAATGCAATAATGCCGCGATCTTCTCAAAGAATTAAGGTCGCAAACTTGTCGAGGTGCATGGAGCTCCTCGTCTACGCACGCACGCACGCACGCACGCAACGAAGGAGACTAAGGCTCGGTCTTCCATATTCCTAGATAACACAAAATCTATCAAGAAAGAAGATTTCAGAACAATAGAAACAGAACGTCCTGAAACAGGACGAAGACTCGGTCTTCCAAAATCTATCTAAGACGAAGATTTCAGAACAATAGAAACAGAATGTCCTGCAACAGGACAAAGCCTCGGTCTTCCATATTCCTAGATAACACAAAATCTATGAAGGAAGAGTACTTCAGGACAATAGGAACAGAATATTCAGAATTAATGAAGAAAACAAAAACCACACAAGAAAAATTTGTAGATGTAATAATAAAAGCTTAAATTCCAAAATGTGTAGATATTTTCCTAGACCCTACAAATCAACAGAATACCAAGATATGTGAGCTAGATCTGGATGTGAATATGAAGACACTGAAAATCAGTCTTTTTTTAATATGTAGATCTGAAGGTCCTATCTTCATGTTTTTGTAGATTTTTTAGGGTTTGGAGCTTCCTACAACTTTGTGGTTACCTAGCTTGCTTGAAAAGCTTGTCCTATTAATTGCAACAAGGCGAGAGGAAGCAAGGATTCGAAAGGAGATTGAAGAAAAGGAGCTTGAGGAAGCAAGAGAAGCTGACAAGCGGGAAGGCAAAAAAAATGCAAGAAGACCACAGGAGATGGGGTGAGTTCATTTTGTAGTTGGCTCAGTTTCTAATGGATGCTTATGATTGCAGGGATTTGACATGTGTGCCATCTCTTCCTATTGCTTTCTTCATCATGTCACTTATGTATTCCACTCTTTCTTCGCCCCCTCGAAATAAACAAACCATGACAAAATGGATGAATGATCAAATGGATGGACGGATGGATGATGAGACAGATGAATGAAATGATGCTTCATGACATCCTTTACTGTAAGTAGTGTGTTTTTAGGGTTTCCTTTCTTTGGGTATTTGTCCAGGATGAATTATGAACCCTAATCTTGTACAAAAACAAGTGTTATAATATTAGAGCAACTCCGCACATTAGATGTCCCTTGAGGAGTGTTTATTTATGAAATCCAACATTGGTACACAATTATTTCTCAATCTATATAACCCACCCCCCCCAATACACATGGAAAAAAATGGGACAATGTAGTAAATGATAAATTATTTAACCCTTAATTGACCATTGATTCAAAATTGTCGCACTCCCAAAATATGGACCAACCTTCACAAACATGCATAGAAATTGTATAAAAATTTTAGGATTTCGAAAAATTCGACTTCGTGAAATTGTGCAGGAATTTAATTTTTAAATGTTTTAGTATTAAAAAAAATTCCACATTTAGATGAGAAATGAGAAATTTGCCAATTGTGTTGAAACTTTGGAATTTCTCAAGTTTCAAATTTTGAGCAACCTTCCAAATTGCAAGTATTTGGAGACTTAGGGTAAGAAGAGGTGTGCTTCAAAATTTATGGAAATTTTTGTGACATTAAATTTGACATTCATATGAGTAATGTGCCCAAAAAAAAGTCTTAAAAGAAAAAATTAAATTAAAATGAACAGATAATTAATGATCAAAGTTGGTCATCCAAGATGATTCATAAACAAAAAATTTGGTTTTCATCCTTTTCAGGCAAACAAGAAGAAAAAAACAAATCTCCAAATGCTTGAAAAAAAAATTTAATTTCCATTTATTCCCAAATAGAAAAGACCACATTTATTATATGTGTTTCCAAATAGGTTGGATGGGTTTTTTTTTCTCTCTTTCCCTTGTTATGGGTGGGGCAACAAGGGGAGGGCATGTTCATTTTTATTTTTTTTAAATAGATCATTGGTTGTTGGGTGGGGAGAAAGTTGAAATTCATGTTGGAAAGTCACATGTGTCACAAACTTTGAAATTTCATCACAAAATGTTAACAAATCCATAGCTGAACATTTTTTTTTTCAAATTTTTATTTTAAAATTATAATTTGATGAAATTTCAACCATACATGACTAATTAGATATGTAGATGCTTGCAATTTACAAAATTGAAAAATATATATGTAATGAAAAAAATTAATGCAACTCTAAAATTGGGTCACAAAATGTTAGGAAACTCGTAATTGAACATTTATTCACATCTTTTTTTTATCTTATTATAATTGGTTGAAATTTTACCCACACAAGGCTAACCACATATGTAGATTTTTACAATTTATAAAATTGAAAAAAATAAAAGGAAAAAAATTGATACAACTCTATAATTTGGTCACAAAATGCTAGGAAACCCCTAGTTGAACATTTGCCCACAACTTTTATTTATTTTATTATAATTTGGTGAAATTTTACACACACACGACTAACTACATATGTAGATGCTTGCAATTTACAAAATTCAATAAAAATTATGGATGCACCTCTATAATTTGGCCACAAAACAACAAAAAACCCGTTCAAAAACACATTCAAATCATATTTGTTTGAGTGGTTGAAATGATAATTTTCATAAAAAAACATGACCTAAAAAAACAAATATTACCAACCTCATGTATTGAACCTGAAAGGCCAACTAATATTCATAGCATTGGTCCACCCCCCCC
>Ga0116227_10008103_pt1 | contig 20036 bp, 19 predicted proteins | sample S1TSphgellanicum_FD_89693 | JGI IMG/M metagenome (GOLD analysis project Ga0116227, IMG submission 89693) | Host-associated microbial communities from peat moss isolated from Minnesota, USA - S1T2_Fb - Sphagnum magellanicum MG | ecosystem: Host-associated > Plants > Peat moss > Unclassified...
AAAATGCAACTGACTATGCCTGTAGAAACCATTACGAAATATACGCTAACGGCGGTGAAGGATGATATTGCATTTTTAAAAATAAATGGAACCTTACTTTCAAAAGGCAGCTTTCAAAGCATGGGCAATAAAATCGATACGGATTTAACCGGAACCAATGTTGGGGATGCGGAGCTTGATATTAAAACCGGATTGATTCTTACAAGTCACTTGCGGATGGAATTAACGGGTAAGATGCAAACCGGTGGTCAGAATATTGATTTTGAATTGCAGGGAATTAATAAAATTGTGGGTAAAGAACAAGTAAACCCTATAGGTTTTTAAAATCTATAGGGTTTAGCCTTCGAAATTTTGCAAGTTAGACCAACCGACTTACGAAGTTTTAGTAGGATTGGGGTTTGGAAAACCTCGTCAGTCTAATCGCAACAGATTTCTTCACGCTAACGCTAAACGATAATCTTCAGGCAATTACGGATTTGTATTTGAGTTGTTACTAACAATTTTTATTTTAACGGGCGCTTCATATAAAACTGTTTTATGTATCTGGCTGGCGCATCAATCTTCGTTGAATCTGAAAAATTTCCCATTGCATCAATAACCTTAATTTTATCAACAGCAATAGTTGAACTACCTTTATCAGTAATGAATAAACTATCGATTTGGTACTTATTCCCGTCGACTTCATCCCCTGAAATGTTAATATCAGATTTTCCGGATAATATAAGTGCGAGTGATTTGTATGAAGATGAAGTGCTTCTAAATTCAATATCCTTCATGTTGAGCTTCAATTCATCCACTTCATTATGGCTTAGAGAGAAGTTATTTACCTGTTGGCCGCTTACATTTAATTGTGAAATCTTAGTTTTTTGACCAAATGAGACACTGGATACATTTTTTAAATCAAGGTTTAGCTGTTTGGCTTTTGCATTAAGATCCAATTGCATTGCATCGGCAACAGTCAGCTGATTAAATTTTGGTGCAAAAATGACCAGGTTTAAAGCATATTTATCATCATCCTCATCTGCTTTTCTGGAAATATTTAAACTTCCCATAGCATCAACAATGGCATGATAATATTGGTCACCATCCTCAGAAATTTTATATCCATATGTTGGATTTTCTACCAATGTTATATTCAAAATGGCCTTGTCTGAACCAGTGATATTTATTTGATTAAAAGCCTGATCGATTTTATGTAATACGAATGCGGGTGTTTTAGCGTCAAACTGTTCTAAGCCTTGATTATTTTTAACGGCTTCACTAATTGGGATGTAGTTTGTTTTGACGTAGACCGCAATCCCTACGATAGGAACAATAATCAGCATTGCTGCAAGAGCAATTAATAATTTATTACTTGTTTTCATATTTCTAGGCGTTAAAATTCTCTTTAATAAAATTTTCGTATTTACGTTGGAGCTCATCAAAACTGATGTTTAATAAGTAAATATTTCTGAATAAAACCGGAAGTTCATCCGCTATAAAATGCGTTTTTCTAAAATCCTTTACCTGATCTACAGCCTTTTCAGCAACGAAAAAACCTATCCCCCTTTTATTGCTAATAATGTTTTTGGTTTGAAGTAAATCGTATGTACGCATAATGGTGTTCGGGTTTACTTCCAATTCAACTGCCATTTCCCTTACTGAGGGTATCTTTTCTTCGGCCTTCCATTTTTCCAGCAAAATATGTTCACATACATAATCTGCAATCTGTAGGTATATTGCCTTGTTATCTCTAAATTCCATATCTATACCTGTTTATATTAAGCTTCTTTTTCTTTGAGGCGAATGTAGGTGATGAACCATAAAGCCACGGTAATGGTGGCGCTCACCAAAAATATCCAGAGGAGCACATTTTTTTCATTAAAATGAATATTAATCCGGGTCATATTCCTGGTAAGCAAATCACAGGTTTTATAAATAAGGTAACCAACTGCGTAGGTAAAAATGATCACAGAAACGGCCGTTTTAATGTAATGAAAACGGTTAAAATAAATAGAACCTAAAAGAAAAATGCTCGTAATTAAGAATGGAAATGCAAAGAAAGCGCTGCAATATTTTAGGTATTTTTTATCGCTAATCACCTGATCAAACAAGCCATCTACTGCTTTTATCGGCGTTTTAAGAGTTTCAGCTGATTTAAATGTATTCAGGTTTGCGTTGAGGTATTTAACAAATCCCAAATCAATCAAGTAGAAAACCAGTAAATAGCCTAGCACCGTTACTATGACGGTATAAAAAATGCTGACCATAAATTTTTCAAAGGTCGAAGCCGGAATCATAAGTTCGTGTATCGTTCTTGATTTTTGACCTAAATTTGTAAAATAGGTACTGGAGGTGATACTGATAAAAAGAAAACCCAAAATCAGAAACAGGCCATATCTGAAACGCATGTCTAAATTGCCTTCGTGATCAAAAATATTATGATCAGTAGAAGAGGGGGTAAAATAAGAATAGAAGGCAAAGATAATTCCGGCCAGTGCAATCACTGTTCCCAGATAAATTTTGCCAAAATCCATCCACTGCCTTTTTACCAGTAATCCGAACCGGTTTAAGTTGAATAAGTTACTCATGAGTGCTTAATTAAAATAAGGTTTAAATTTTGTTTTTTCGGTAAGGATGGCATTAAACAAGAGTTCCAAATCCAGTTTGCTTTCTTCTTGATGATAGTTAGGCATCACAGCATAATATCCGGAAAGCGATGGCTCAGCATAAATAATAGAGTCGTCCACTGCCTTAACTTTCTTGAAGGTTAGCTTTTCGGTGATTTCATCTACGGATGCTTGCAAAGCAATGTCGTTTTCATCAAGCATGATTACGCTATCAATTAAGTTATCCAAATCCCTTACCTGGTGTGTGGAAATAATAATGCAGCATTCATCTGTTAAAGCCGAAGCCATTATTTTCCTGAACTGCGCTTTTGAAGGAATATCCAGGCCATTGGTTGGTTCATCCATAATGATCAGTTTAGCTTGTGTGGCCAATGCAAAAGCAATGATTACTTTTTTCTTTTGTCCATAACTCATGTTAATCAGCTTCTGACTCACCGGGATATCAAATTCCTGAATCAGATTTGTAAAATAATCGTGATTAAATTTTTTATAAAAAGGAGCATTAGCACTAACATAAGCATCAATTTTTACAGCAGGCAAATAGAACTCTTCCGGAATAAAGCAAATTTGCTCCAGCATGGCGGGTAGCCTTTTAGTCGGATCGAAACCAAACACATCTAGCGTGCCTTGCTGTGCATAAACCAAACCTGCAAGATTTTTAAGTAAACTGGATTTGCCAGATCCATTCTTTCCAAGTAAGCCGTAAATACGGCCTGCATTTAACTGGAAACTGATGTTTTTGAATAATGGCTGGTTCTTGCCATATCCAAAGTGAAGATTGTTAACTTTTATCATATCTACTGTATTAGTTAAATAGTACACTAATGTATGATTGATTTTTGATATCTCCAAATCTTTTATTTTTTCACCCTCAAATTTTATAACATGTTTGTAAAATGTGGGCTAACACCCTTTTATGTTAAAACATGATCGGGGTGGAGATTGTATCTTTATGTGTAGTCTGATCAATAATTTATACTAAAGAAAGCTTTTTATTAATCAGAGGTTTTGAACTATTATAGAACAGTTACGCAATTAATAAATGAAAAAATACGATAATGGAATATAGAAAAATAGGAAATTCAGACTTAGAACTTTCAGTAATTACCTTTGGTGCATGGGCTGCAGGTGGCTGGATGTGGGGAAGTACAGACCGGAATGATGCGATAAATGCCATTAAGGCCTCTTATGATTTAGGCGTAACATCTATTGATACTGCTCCAATTTATGGTCAGGGAGATAGTGAACAGATTGTTGGCGATGCCATTAAGGACATCTCCAGAGACAAGCTTCAGATTGTAACTAAATTTGGTATGCGCTGGAATTTAGCTAAAGGCGATTTTGGTTTTAAAAGTAAGAACAACGATGGTAAAGACATCGATATTTATAAATACGCTGGTAAAGAAAGTGTAATTTATGAATGCGAACAATCGTTAAAACGCTTGGGGACTGATTATATTGATTTGTACCAGATCCACTGGCCAGATATTACCACACCCATTAGCGAGACTTTTGAAGCAGTAAGCAGACTTATTGAGCAAGGAAAGGTACGTTATGCCGGTGTTTGCAATTATAATGCAGCACAGTTGGCAGAGGCCGATCAAACTTTAGAAATTATATCCAACCAGATTCCATTTAGCATGATTAACCGTGGGGTAGAAGATGAAACGGTTCCTTACTGCATTGAAAAGAACAAATCTGTTTTGGCTTATAGTCCGATGGAACGTGGTTTGCTTACCGGAAAGATCACACCTGATTATCAGTTTGAAGAAGGCGACCACCGGAAAGATGTTAAATTTTTTACACCTGAGAATATTGAAAAGACAAACGCCTTTTTAGCTAAAATTAAGCCTTTGGCCGATGAAAAAAATGCTTCGCTTTCTCAGTTGGTTTTAAGGTGGACGGTAGAACGCCCTGGGATAACCATTGCATTGGTAGGTGCCAGAAATGCTAAACAATCCGTTCAAAATGCGGAAGCCATCAATGTAAAGTTGTCTGCTGATGAAATTGAGATGATCAATACAGAATTAAAGAACGCCGGTTTTTAAATGATCCATGCAAAGGGCTCAAAGCAAAATCTTTAGGCCCTTTGCCGTTAAAATAAATATAACATGTCAAAATTATTTTCTCCTTTAACTTTAAAGGATGTAACCTTAAAAAATAGAATTGTTATTTCCCCTATGTGCCAGTATTCGGCGGTGGATGGTTTTGCCAACGATTGGCATTTGGTGCACTTGGGAAGTCGTGCGGTAGGTGGTGCAGGTTTGATTATTCAGGAAGCCTCGGCTGTAACACCTGAAGGCAGAATTACACATGCTGATTTAGGAATCTGGAAAGATGATCATGTAGAAAAACTAAAACAAATTGTTTCTTTCATTCATGAAAATGGTGCAATTGCCGGGATTCAACTGGCACATGCCGGCCGGAAAGCAAGCTGCGATTTGCCATGGAACGGTGGAGAACAACTTGCTGAAGGAGAAAACAGCTGGAAAACAGTAGGACCTTCTCCCATTCCTTTTAAACCTGACCAACAGACTATACCGCATGAATTGAGCATTCCTGAAATACAGGAAATTGTTTTTGCCTTTCGTGCTGCGGCAAAACGTGCACTTGATGCAGGCTACAAAGTTGTTGAAATTCATGCAGCACATGGTTACCTGTTGCATCAGTTTTTGAGTCCGTTAAGTAATCAGCGGACAGATGTATATGGTGGCAGCTTTGAAAACCGGATTCGTTTGGTTATTGATGTGGTAGAAGCAGTGCAATCTGTATGGCCGGATAATCTGCCTTTATTTGTTCGTATTTCTGCAACAGACTGGACCGAAAATGGTTGGGATGAGAATGACTCTGTTCAGTTATCTGCTGTTCTTAAAGATCGGGGTGTAGATTTAATCGATACCTCTTCTGGTGGCAATGTACCAGATGCTGTAATTCCTGCCGGACCAAATTATCAGGTGCCCTATGCTGATGAAATCAGAAAGAAAATCGGTATTTACACCGGTGCTGTGGGTGTAATTGTAGATGCCAATCAGGCAGAAGAAATTTTACAGGAAGGCAAAGCTGATTTAATTTTCATTGCCAGAGAATCGCTTCGTGATGCTTATTTTCCAACTCATGCTGCCCAGATTCTGGGTGATGATGTGGAATGGCCAAATCAATACGTGCGGGCCAAAAGAGAAACTTTTAAAAAGTAAGTTTCACCTAAATCAAAAAATCGTCATTACCAGGTGGCTTTTTCAACCGCCGAAGCAATCTCACTTGCTGAATAGATTGCTTCGTGCCTCACAATAACGAGCGTACATAAAAAAAAGAAAGCCGCAAACTCACCGAATTTAATCTGTGAATCTGCGGCTTTTTTAATCCTTAAATGATTTATTTTACTAGCGTAAATGGTACATACAAACCGAAAGTGATATTTCTTCCTGTATTGTAAACACCTAAACTTGGATTTTCAGAACTCAAACGTCCTGGTTTATACCTGCTTAAAGCATCATAATATTTCTGATCCAGCAGGTTATTAGCTGATACAGAAAGCTTAACCGGTTGGTTCCCTAATTTAAAGGTTGCACCAATACCTGCATTTAACAAAGTATAGCCACTGGTTGGTGTTTCAAAAGTGTCATCCACACGATTTTGTTTAAAGGCAGAGTTGATCCCAACAAAAAGATAAGCATCATTAGTGCCTTTGAATTTAGGCTCAAAACGAAGTTCATTTCTCAATGTTCCGGCAGGGATAAAAGCCAAAGGCCTGTCTAAAGTGTTATTATGTGCATGAACATAGCCAAAAGTATTTTCAAAGTGAATAAAAGGAACCGGGTGAATGGTTAAGCTAGCTTCTGCACCATATAAATTGGCATTTACCTGGCCATAACGATAAACAGGATATTCTCTTCCTTCAGCCATGGTGGTTTCACCATTATTAGAAGCATAAATAAAATTGTGAATATAGTTGTTGTAAACGCTGGCACTTGCACTAATAATTTTGCCCTCATACTCCAGGGCGGCATCTACCTGATAACTGCGTTCTGGGCTCAGGTTTGGATTTCCAATTTCGTAACGGAAGGTTCCTTCATGCACGCCATTAGAGGCCAGTTCTGCTGGGTTTGGCGCACGGAATGCAGAACCTGCATTGGCTTTGAAATTTAATTCATCGTTAAACTGATGGGTAAAACCTAAAGCACCACTCACATTCGAGAATTTATTCTGGAATGCGGCAAATTGCTGTTCTCCATCTACAAATAACTCTTTGCCATTGTTTTTACGGTAATCATAACGGGCACCAATGCTAAACGTGTTGGTTTCCCAGTTCTTCTTCGCATACGCAAATACGCCTAAACCATAAGTGTTATAATCAGGAATTAAAAACTCATCATCTGCTTTATTCTGGCTATGTCCGGCATCAGCACTTAAACCAAAAACAGGCTGCCATCCATTGGTTTCGTGGATATAGTATTTTAAATCAGCATTGTAAGTTTTCAGGTCGAAAAATAAAGAAGGACTTGGTCCGTCTTCCAATTCGCGACGTTGATTTTGTTGATAACCAAAATCTGCCTTTAAATTACCATTACCAAGAATAAAGTTGTTGTTCAGCGCAATTTTAAAATGCCTGATGTCCTGACGGGGATAATCTAAGCTGCGGCTCTTGAAATCTGAATTTAAGAACGGATCTCCATTTTCTTTTACGAAGTTTCCATTGGCATCCAGGGTAGGATCATAAAAACCAATGTTATTGTGGAAATTAGAAACGTTTAGATGAGAATATCCCCAGCTTTTATTCAGTCCAACCATACCACTAAAATCAGTTTCATTGTATCCTGAGTTTGGAAAGTATCCGGTTGGTGTTTTAAAAGAATATGCATTTTTGTATGTACCACGAGCTCTCCAAACAAAACCATTTTCATTCCCTGTTAACATCAAAGAATTTGCTGTTAAACCATTGTTGGTAGAATAATTGCTGATCAATTCGCCTTTTACCTGGCCTTCTGGTGCCGTACTTGGTTCTAGTAAATTAATAACACCACCTAATGCGTCTGATCCATACATTAATGAGGCTGCGCCACGCAAAACCTCCACCCGGTCTGATTTAAACTGATCGATTTCAATGCCGTGTTCATCTCCCCATTGCTGGCCTTGTTGTTTAATCCCATCATCTAAAGTAACGATGCGGTTATAACCTAAACCCCTGATCACTGGTTTTGAAATGGATGGTCCGGTAGTAATTTGTGATACACCGGGGATTCTTGTTAAGGCATCAATCAGGTTAGTAGAAGGGGCCAGCAATTGCTCTTTATCCATTACTGCAGATGATGCACTGTTTCTTTTACTGGTACTGCTAATGATACTGCCCGTAATTACAATCTCTTTGGTTTCTATTGCTGTAGGTTGCAAAGCGAAAGTTAAATTAGATGGTGCGGCAAAGTTTACTACTTGGGTAGCTGTTTTGTAACCTATAAAATGAACTTCTACTAAATAACTTCCTTTTGCAGGCAGGTTATTTAAGGTAAATTCTCCTTCTGTATTGGTAACTGCAGTTACTTTTAAATCGGGGATATAAATGGTTGCACCAGGTAGCGGCTGGTTGCTGCTGGCATCCGTTACTTTTCCGGTAATGTCCTTTAAAGTGGCAGCGAAAACTGTACTGCTGAATATGGTATATAGAATCACTAAGCCGATAAGCTGTAATTTTTTCATTGTTTTGTTTTTAATAAAATATCATGAATAGCCACTGAAATATTTAATCAGGGTTAATTCAAAACGACTTTAATTCGTGAAAAATAGAAATAACGGGTTCAAAGCCTAAAAAGCTTTGCTCAGGTATTAAATAGAAATGTAGGTGTAAATACCTTTCAGGAAGTTAAGCCGAAGGAGGGCCGCGTAAGCAGGTGCCGAGTAATTGGGTGTAGGAACTTTTTAGTACAGGCTCTTTTCTGCTAAAAATGGTTGCTGAAAGAAAAATGCGGTAAACCTGATGGATCTGTACATAATCCTTTTCAAAACTTGCATTACAAATTAAACAAGTATCGCCATGTGCCTGAACATGGGTAAGGTGATGGCAGTTAACTTCTTTCTTAGGGATTGGAATTTCCTGGTGATGATGTAAAACACTCCAGGGCGTTAAGGCAATAGCAAAAGTAAACAGCATAAATGCTGAGAAATACTTTCTAATATTTTGCTGATGCTTTTTCAATGGCTCAAAAGTAATAAATTATTGATCAAAACAATATATTTGGAAAGTAACATTGTATTTAAGGATTTATTGTGCTAATATTTGACTGATTTATGAATTTATACCTCAAATGGATTAAAAAAAACCTGGTCAATATTGGAATTTTGACCTTATTCCTGGTACTTCTTTTTGTTCCTGATGCAAAGGCTTTATTAATCAGGGGATTAATGACAATTGGTTTTTATAAGCCAACTGTAGAAAATACAATTTTGCCTGCTACTAATCTTGAAGGTATTCAATTCAAAGACATCAGCGGGAAAACCATTGATCTGGGGGATTTAAAAGATAAAGTCATATTTATAAATTTTTGGGCAACCTGGTGCCCGCCATGTCGTGCGGAAATGCCCTCACTCCATAAATTGTATGCCCAGTTTAAAAATGATAAAAACGTGGTTTTTATTTTTGTAGATGCGGATGATGACCTTAAAAAATCATCTAAATTTATGGCAGATCGTCAGTATGAACTACCATTATATGCCTTTGCCAGTGAAATCCCGAAGCAGATTTTTGAAAGTGCCTTGCCCACGACCGTGATCTTTGATCGGCAAGGCAGATTATCTTTCAGGCATGAAGGAATTGCCAATTACAATGATCAAAAGTTTGTTGATTTCATAAATAAATTAAAGAACACAAAATAGCCTTATCACCATGAATTGTGCGCTATCAGGAATTTTGATACTGAGCAATATTTTTTTATACTATATGTAGTTAGCTACATATATTTGCGTTTTAATACTTGATGATGCAAAACGATTTTAAAATTGAAAGATTGGATAATCACTTCTGTGAAGCGATTATTGGGTTAATTCTACCTATTCAACAAATAGAATTTAAGGTAAATATTGATTTAGCTGGGCAACCTGACCTGTTGGATATTGAAAAACATTATGATGGTTCTGGCGGTGCTTTTTGGGGTGCTAAATGCAATGGCGAACTGGTTGGTACCATAGCCCTAATTGCTGCACCTGCACATCATTCAGGTACCATCAGGAAAATGTTTGTTAAAAAAGAATTTCGTGGAAGAGCATTAGGGATAGCACAAGCTTTATTGAAAACCCTTTTAACCTATTGTGAGGATAATAATTTGAATGATATATATTTAGGCACAAAGGATATACTACAAGCAGCCTGTCGCTTTTACGAACGTAACGGATTTAAACAAATAGCGATGGATCAATTACCTGTTCAATTCCCCCGGATGGCTGTTGACAATGTTTTTTATAGTGTGAATTTAAAATCTGTTTAATGGAACAAAATGTAATTGATGCTTCGGGTTTATTGGCTATCTCTACGCGCCTGCAACGACTTAGTGATCAGATCCGTAAAGATGGTTTGCTGATTTATAAAGCATTCGGAATTGATTTTCAACCCAAATGGTTCCCGGTGTTATATACTTTGTATAAAAAATCGACCATGAGCGTAGTTTCCCTTTCTGATGAAATAGGTTATGCACACCCTTCAACCATTAGTTTATTAAAGGAATTGGAGAAGGAAAAATTCATCCGGTCTAAAAAAGACAAAGTAGATACCCGTAAACGTTTGGTTGAGCTTACAGAAAAGGGAACTACACTTCTCTCTACAATGGAGCCAGTTTGGGAGGTGATTATTAAAGCTACAGCAGAAATTACCAACACAGAAAATAATTTAATGAAAGCCATAAACGAGGTTGAAGCAGGCTTGAAAGAAAAAAGTTTTCTACAAAGGGCAGAAGTTTATATCAAAATATAATTTGAATTTGGAATGGAAGAATGATAGGGTGACGGAGAAGGTTAACCAATCATTTTATTACTTTTGTGGCCATGATTTCATTTTTCGAAGCTTCGCTTAAACAACTTTCCATTCACCATACCGGAAATAAACTGGTTGAAGAATATTACAAATTATCTGATGCCCCGCTCCATATCGATGATGAGGTTTTGAGTAACTTGTTAATGCAATACTTTCTTAAACCATTTGAAAAAGTAAATGAGGTTTATCATTTTTTTCATCCTAATGATAACTTAAACCTAAATGAAGTTTATCACTTTGCACACGAAATTTTTGAGAATACCGAACTTTTTCATGAAGATTCTCAGCAACTGGCTAAATATTTATATGATGTAGCCAATCACCCAAAAATAAAATCGGGGGAATTGTACGTTGCCTACTTTGAGAAAGTGCAGATTGAGGGCGAACAATTGGATGTACTGGGAATTTTTAAATCAGAAACTAAAGACACCTACCTCAAAGTTTTTCCGAAAGATGATGGCTTCAATATGAGCTATGAACAAGATGCCATTAGCATTAATAAACTGGATAAAGGTTGCTTAATTTTCAATACCGAAAAAGAGTTAGGCTATAAAGTGGTAGTTCTGGATCAATCCAAAAGTAGCAATGAATCTGCTGTATATTGGAAAGATGAGTTTTTAAAGTTGAAGATTAGAAACGATAGTTATAACCAAACCAATAATGTTTTGGGGGTTTATAAAAACTTTGTCACGCAGAAACTGGATGATGATTATGAAATCAGCAAAGCAGATAAAATAGATTTACTAAACCGCTCGATGAAATATTTCAAAGAAAAGGAAACTTTTGATATCGAGGAATTTGGAAACGAAGTGATTGGGAATGCGGAAGGAATTGAATCTTTTAAAAATTATAAAAAGAATTACGAAGAAGAATTTGAATCTCCCATTGCGGATAATTTCGAGATTGCAGAATCAGCGGTGAAGAAACAAGCAAGGGCCTATAAAAGTGTACTTAAACTGGATAAAAACTTCCATATTTATATCCATGGCAATAAAGATATGATCGAAAAAGGTTACGATGATGATAAGTCGATGAACTTTTATAAGGTGTATTTTAGAGAAGAAGAGTAGTTTGGAGTCTTTAGTCGGGAGTCATTAGTTCGGAGTCTTGGGCAGAGATGAGTTGGTGTTGAGAGTTAAGGAGTTTGGAGTTTTGGGTGTGAATAGACTAATGACTATAGACTTTAGACTAAGGATTCATTTGTGCAGAAGATTGTTTTTTCTATTCCCTCTAACCTACTCCTTAAACTTTCTAACCCAATAACCTCTTCCAACTAAATCCGCTGTTGTGCTTTGAGCGCCAGATACTGATTAATCACGTTTACCGTCAGTTTTTGCGGAGCTGTTAGTACCGAAAGTATCCCATGTTTACTCAGTTCTTTCACCATTAACTTTTTCTCGTAGATAAATTTTTCTGCAATGGTTTGATGGTAAATGCCCTCTATGTCTTTTGCTGGTTCGGTACTTAGTGCTTTTAATTCGGTGTTTTCAAAGAAAACCACCAAAAGTAAATGGTATTTAGCCATTCTTTTTAAATAGGGGAGTTGCCTGTGTAAGGCAGATAAACTTTCAAAATTGGTGAAAAATACCAGTAGTCCACGCTGTTTTACTACGGTCCTCACTGAACTGTACAAAAGTTCGAGATTGCTTTCCAGATATCGGGTTTTCTCCTTATACAGAACATTCATAATGGTACCTAACTGAGAAGATTTGCAGTCGGCAGGAACGATGGCCCCAATCGTTTCGGATATGGTAATTAAACCCGCTTTATCTTCTTTGAGCATAGCTACTTTGGATAGTGCTACGCTTGCGTTGATGGCATAATCCAGTAAGCTTAAGCCTTCGAAGGGCATCCGCATGACACGAGATTTATCAATAATGCAATAAATATTCTGCGCACGTTCATCGGTATAGGTGTTCACCATTAATGCACCTTTACGGGCAGTAGCTTTCCAGTTAATGGTGCGAATATCATCTCCACCTACGTAATTTTTAATCTGATCAAACTCACTGCTTTGGCCAACTTTTCTGATTTTTTTGATGCCAAATTCTGTAAGGTAGCGAGACACCGCCATTAATTCATATTTACCCAAATTAATAAAGGATGGATAAACAGGCAATATTTTTGCGCCATCAAAGTTATACCGTCGATTGATTAAACCGAGTGGTGATGAAATGAAAATCCTGATAAAGCCAAAATCATATTCCCCACGTTTGGTAGGCCGTAGGTTATAATGAATGGATTTAATATCTCCCGGTTGCAGGCTTAGCTTAAAATTTTTATCCCTCAACTGAAACTGAAAGGGAATTTCATCTATTACACGAAGATTTATTTTAAAGCCATACTTGTTTTTAACCTCAATCTGAACGGGATTTTCATCACCATTGCTTAAACGTTTTGACGTGATCCTTTTCGCCTCAACCCCTTCCTTATTTCGATACTGAATAAACACATCGATAAACCATAATATCAACAGCACGCCTAATGCCACCTCCGGAATTTCGCCCAGCCAGGAGAAAAAGAACTTCAGCAAGAAAAGTATAATGCAAAATCCCAGTGCCGCAAACAGGCGGTCTGTCAGATAAAGATTTGTATAATATTGCTGAAAGAATTTTTTCAAAATGTGTTTTATTGTATGGATTGTTTAACGCTTTATAAGATGCATCACTGCCAACTGAACTATCTTGGTACTTCTATTTTTTTAATAATCTGATGAACGATATCGCTGGTTGTTAAACCTTCCATTTCCTTTTCAGGTGATAGCAAAATCCGGTGTGCCAGTACGGGTACGGCCACTGCGATGATATCATCCGGTGTTACAAAATCACGATTCTGGATGGCGGCCAAAGCTTTAGAACTGTGTACAATAGCCAGAGATGCTCTTGGCGATGCACCCAAATATAGTGACGGATTGTTCCGGGTTTCATTCACGATTTTAGCAATGAATTCTAGTAATTTGGGTTCTACAAATAAGCTGCGGATAATGGATCTGGCCTCTTGAATTTGTTGAACAGACAACACTGGTTTGACATCTGCCGCCAGGCTTTTGTTTACCAGCGTGTGTTGCGCAATTAAAATAGCAGTTTCTTCTTCCAGAGACGGATATTTAATTTCAATTTTAAATAAAAAGCGATCTAACTGTGCTTCAGGTAAACGGTAAGTTCCTTCCTGTTCAATGGGGTTTTGGGTAGCGAGCACCATAAAAGGTTCGTCCATCAGGTAAGTTTCGCCATCAATAGTCACCTGGCGCTCTTCCATTACCTCAAACAAAGCCGATTGTGTTTTTGCCGGGGCCCGGTTGATCTCATCCACAAGAATGATATTTCCAAAAATTGGCCCCTTTCTAAATTCAAAATCACCAGTTTTGGTATTAAAGATAGGCGTACCTAAAACATCAGATGGCATTAAATCAGGCGTAAATTGTACCCTTGAAAATTGTGCATCAATAGATTTGGCCAGTAGCTTTGCGCTTAATGTTTTGGCTACTCCTGGCACACCTTCAATCAGGATATGCCCATCAGCCAGTAAGCCAACAATCAGAAAGTCGATCACTTGTTTCTGTCCGACGATGATATTTCCCAGCACATTTCTGATTTGATCTACTGCTGCGTTTAGTACGCTTAAATCCGTGCGTGGGTTAAATTGTTCCTGCTCCATTGCGTTGCGTATTTTTATAAAACTGTTCTATGCTTTCGTTTAAATTAATGAGTTCATGGTCGCTTAAATTCGCCATGGTAGGTATATTCATCATATACCGGGTTAAAGTTATGGCTAATGGTTCATTAATGCCAGTTTTCTCCCTGATCAAGTTGGCGAAATTCGCGTCTATTTCATTCGTTTTGATATAATACCTCGAACGTAAATATTCCAGAAAGTAATTCATTTTCTTCATGGCAATATCCTGGTTGTTCCGTTCGTGGTAGTAAACACTGCCTACTACGTTTACAAATTCAACTGAAGCATTCGTCATGGGGTCTACAATTGGAATAATGCGCTGTTTGCGTTTAATTTCGAAAAGGACAAAAATAATCAAGCTGAAAATAGTCAGGTAGTAAGCCCACTTCAATTCTGGATGTGCAAAAAATACCCTTAAAACATCAGTGGTTTCCGTTTTCTGCGCAGAGAAATACTCATCCAGAATTACCGTTTTTCTATTTTGAAGATAACTCAATGTTTTTGCACTATACTCTGCGCCATATTTATCCAGCAGCACGAAATTCGTGTAAAAACCAGGCTCTGCAATTAAAAACAGAGATCCCTTACCGAAATTAAAACGAATAAAATTCGGTTGCTGATCAGCATTTATACCTAAAACTACAGTTTGCTTTGAATCAATAGTACCAAAATACTGGGTGCCTATACCACGCTCAAAACCATAACTGGCATCGGTCTTTAAATTAGGGTTGGTGAAATTTAGCGCACTGCCATTTCTGGAGATGGTGCTGGCCGTGTTAAAGTTTAAAAATTTTTCCAGTTTACCAAAGTCATAACTCGCAATAAAGAGATCATTCCCGGCCTGAATATATTTTTTGATCTGTTCGAACTCATATTTTTCGAAATTCACATTTTGTGCAACGATAATATAAGCAGATTGATTGTAGCGGCTATTTTTGAGTGTATTATAAACAGCCAGTTGAGTTTGTTTTACAGTTGCATTGGGTATAATATCCTTTATTCTATGGTGAAGAATATAGGTGCCGTAAGGAATTTTATCAGTAGAAAGATAGGTTGGATCCCAATTGGTGGGTACAGGCTTATTGTATTGGGCCAGTAAATAAGCGAGGATCAATATTAATCCAAGCGCGAAGTAAATTTTAAAGCTCCTCATTTAATCTGGTTATTAAAGTGGTTAAATGATTGCTTTATTGGTTCAAATTTTTGCTCATCTATGGGGAAATCTCCATACCAGATATAATCAAACTGAAGGGTTAGCTGGCTGAAATCATTTTTTAGTTCCGGTTTGCTGATTTCCGTTAAATAATTGTAATTGGTTTTGTCTGGTTGCCATTGAATCAGTTGGGCATCACTCAATTTTTTTAATGCCCTTAAATACAGGAGCCTCACGGCAAGTCTAAATTTACCTTCGCCAATTAAACGCTGTAATTCTTTATCGTAATCAATTTCATGAATGTTTTCGTTTAAAACATCGTATGGTAAAATGGTTTCCAGTGGTTTTTTGCTAAAGATGTTTTTTGCACCAATCATTTTAACAATCAGAAAAGCCAATAAGGCAATCCCCAGCCCGATAAAGAGATATTTTGATACTGAATTAGATGCTGCGCCAACAAATAATTTGCTAATCATTTTCCAGAACCACATCCAGAATCTTTCCCAAAGGGAGAGCTGCCGGCCTTCAATCTGATCATATTGAAATTCCTTTTGTTCTTTATAATCACTGATGGCACGTTTATCAAACTTTGATGGCGTAATCTGGCTGCTATCAGTTCTCATCTCGTGTTTCTCCTGCTTCGGTTTAGCAACCTGAGCCTGGGCTTTGTTGATGACCGGGAGAAAAAAGAGTAAACCGATAAGAAAATATTTGAGCAGAAATTTCGACATTTTAGTATTCTTCGGGACGGGTATCAATTGGTTTTTCTGAGGTTCCGAAATGTGAGATTCGCTCCATTAAACCTACATTTTCTTTTTGTTCAATTAAACTAAAATACATAAGGGTAATGGTAATAATCGGTACAATGGTAAATACCTGGCAAAGCGACTGCAACACGGTGCTAATCATCGTTAAGGTTAATGACATATGCGCACCTTTGCTAGAGAACATCCCAACCATATTAAATAGCGTAGTGGGCAAGATCACCATGCTCATGCAAGCATATATGATAATCCATATGACCACTAAGGTTCCGAAAGTAATCCAGAAATTCTCTTTAATAATTTGAAAACTTCTGCTAAAGGCATAACCCAAGGAAGCATTCTCTATAACCATAATCGGGAGCATCATGGTGACAAAAGGAAACAGATAAAAGCCTGGAACGAGGCACAAAACAAAACCTACCATAAGCATTAGTAAGAGTAAAATGGAACTGCCAAAAACCCTCCAGAAATAATATTTGAAGAATCCCCAAACCTCTTCCGTCGTAGGTGTTTGGTTTCCTTTTTGCACATAAATAGCAATGTAGGAAAGAATAGCTACGGACATGCTGGCATAACTAGCTAAAGAAAAAACGATGGATAGAAAATATTCAACGCCGTACAGCCCAAGCCCGGTTGAACTGCCTCCATTACCCACAGTATTAATCACGTTAACCATTTTATATTGTTGCATTAACATAGTAGACATGCTGGCCAAAACAAATAGCCCGCAAAAGGTAAAATATGTTTTAATCAGCGGCTTAAAATTTTGCCGCATAAAGGTAAAGGTATCATTAATCACCTGTCCAAAATCTCTTCGTTTCTTAAATTCTAGGGCTTCGATCATGTTAATTATGGGCGTTTATTTGCTTTTGATTGATTTTTATTGGGTAAATAAATACATACCAGATGATAAATGAGGCTGATGATCCTAAAATGAAAAGGCTAAGTACTAAAGGCATTTCGGTATGGCGGGTAACAAAACTTTCGAAAAAGGCAGCTACAATGAAAATGGGAATTAATCCCAGAACCATTTTTAAACCTTGTTTTGCACCTCTTAAAGTCGATTCCATTCGGGTATAAGTTTTAGGGAATAAAAAGCTGTTTCCTAAAACCAAACCAGCTGCTCCTGCTAAAACGATGGCCGAAATTTCAAGCGTTCCATGAATCCAGATCACCAGAATCGATTGCAAACCCAGGCCTTTACTAAAAAAGAAATACTGGAATGAACCGAGCATGATGCCATTTCTAAATAAGGAGACAACAGACCCAAATGAAAATATAATGCCCATTGCGAAGGTATAAAGGGCAACATAAATGTTATTTGCGCCAATCTGTAAAAACATCAAAAACTCATTCTGTTGCTTGTAAACACCAAACGGATCGCCTTTGGCAATATTCTCATTGGTCATGTTTACATAACTATCGCCCATAATTAAGCGGACAAAAGTATCATCATACTTAGCTGATAAGGCACCGATAGCACAGGAGACTAAGAAAAACAGAAGGGCGTAAACGATCTGCTTACGATGCTGAAAAAATACCAATGGAAGTTCGGTTTTCCAAAAAAACAGGAATCGATTTGACTTTTCCTTTTTGTTTTTATAAACCGACTGATGTAGTTTAGAGGCCAGTCCGTTTAAATACGCCGTAGTTTTAGAATTGGGGTAAAAAGTTTTTGCGTAAGCGAGGTCGTTGGTGATTTCTACAAACTGATTGGCAATTTCATCAGGATTGGCATGAGGTATGGCTTCAAAGTATTTCCACTTTTCCGAATTTTGTTTAACAAATAATGCTTCTCTCATTTAATGATACGCCAAATCTTGGGTTAAAATAGTTAAATTTTAACATATACAAAAGATACTCGTAAAACATTGATTAGAAACGAGCGAAAAAAACTGAATGTGCTTAGTGACTTTATCCTTAAAAAAAATTATGTTTGAGCATGGATACCATAAAAATCAGCACTGCTCAGAATATAGATATTGAATATGAAATAGCCGGTTTAGGTGAACGCATTGCGGCAAGATGTATTGATCTGGCTGGTTTTATTGTACTCTATATTTTGGCTAGCATTATTGGGTTAATTGCTGCTTTTAGCTTGTCCTCTACCGGTTTTTATGTCGCCCTAATTGGCTTTATTGTGATCTTCATTTTTTACGATTTAATATGCGAGTTATATATGAATGGGCAAACCTTTGGCAAAAAGGCATTAAAAATTAAAGTGATAAGTCTGGATGGTAGCCAGCCTACCTTTGGTCAATATATTTTCAGGTGGTTATTTAGGATGATTGATTTTGGGATTCCACTGGGCTGGGGAGTTGTAGCACTGGTATCTGTGGTGGTTACTAAAAACCACCAGCGTGTGGGTGATATCCTGGCCAAAACCACGCTGATTAAAACAAAGCCCCGCACTCAAATCCAAAATGTAGCTTTCAACTTTGCTTTACCTGATGAATATCAACCTGTATTTAAAGAAGTGCTCCATCTGAACGATCGTGATATAGAACTTGTTCATGAAGTATTAACCAGCTATTACCAAACCAGAAATCCGGAACTGATTTATGCTATGGCAGCTAAAACAAAAGAACATATTCTGGTTTCTATCCCTGCCGGGATGAATGAGCTGCAATTCCTGGAAACGGTGTTAAAGGATTATAACCACCTTACGTCAAATATGAGCGTTTAATTAATTACCTGATGAACATTTTATAGACATAAGAAATCATCAAGAAATTCCCTACAACCAGAATAAGTGTTTTAAGTACTAATGATTGATGTTTGACCGGAAATTTATATAATATTCCGATTATCAGGAAAAGAAATATTAGTGGAATAGTTGGAGGATAAAGTAACCAGCTTTTATGAAAATTGCCTTGAAACAGGGCGATTACAGATCGCTGAAATCCACATCCAGGGCAATCAATTCCTGTTAAGGCTTTAAACGGACAAGTTAATAAATGATTTTGCAGCCAATCAAAAATGTTGATTGAGCTGCAAAATATAAATGTTATCGTAATCAATTGATGTTAAACATTACCTGGACCATTATTCGGATCTTGTTTATTTCCGAAAGGAGTATTTGGGTTGTTAAAAGGATTGTTAGGATTATTAAATGGGTTATTTGGATTGTTAAAAGTGTTATTTCCAAAACCACCATTTTGAGCCTCTGCAGCAGATGGACCTAAATATTTAGCATCTCCGAAACCTAAAATGGGCCAGAAAATATATGGAAATAAAACCATTCCTACTGTAAAACCTTCTGATTTGCCAAAGCTTTTACTGACCAAATTGTACAGCCATATGATAAAAACAAAATTTACACAAGGAAGTATTAACCATAATACCCAGATCATTGGCTTTCCAACAATCTCTATTAAAATGATAAAGTTATATATTGGTATGATAGCCGCCCATCCAGGCTTGCCAGCTTTTTCAAAAACTTTCCACATACCAATAACCCATACGGCAATTATTGCCAAATAAAGGATTACCATACCCGTACCAATTCCTGCGGCTAGTCCGCTTGCTTCATACTCATTCATAATTTTTGTTTTTTTAAGGTTTTAGATTTAAATAGTTAAACTAAAGTAAAATTTTTATTTACAATTACCTAACGATTTGTCTGATTAGTACAGTGCTTTTAAAACCTTTGGGGATAATTTGGCAGCCCAACTGGCATACATTTTACCGCTCGGATGTAAACCATCTTTTGCTAAAAGTCCTAAATCTATAGCCGCATTTCTTGATGCAGGTGTGATATCAGTATAGCTCACACCCGCTGCTAAGGTAATAGATTGATTTACTTCATTAAAAGCATCAAT
>Ga0116227_10008104_pt1 | contig 20032 bp, 26 predicted proteins | sample S1TSphgellanicum_FD_89693 | JGI IMG/M metagenome (GOLD analysis project Ga0116227, IMG submission 89693) | Host-associated microbial communities from peat moss isolated from Minnesota, USA - S1T2_Fb - Sphagnum magellanicum MG | ecosystem: Host-associated > Plants > Peat moss > Unclassified...
GCGAGGCCAATCTCATCGGGGCCAATCTCATCGGGGCCGATCTCAGCGGGGTCGATCTCAGCGAGGCCGATCTCAGCGAGGCCGATCTCCAAAGCATCCACGACGACCTGATTGGCGTGCTGAAATACGCACCAGCCGAAGCGTCTGGTTTTTTGGCCGCTCTCAGGGCGGGGCGCGTCGACGGCACATGCTACCGAGGCGACTGCGCGTGCCTTGTCGGAACGATTGCCAATATACGCGGCGTAGATGTGGTCACACTGCCGCGAAGACCGAACTCTCCGATCGAGCGGTTTGTTCTGGGCATCCAGAAAGGCGACACGCCAGAAACGAACCCAATCGCGAAATTCGTCGCCGAATGGACTGAGGATTTTCTTTCAGAGCGCGCGTTATGACCGCTCTGCCGGCTGCTCTTCCCGGATTAGACGCGCGAATGCGTTGCGCCATTTCGAGTCCAGCGTTGTCTGACGGCTTGACGCCACAAGACCGCCGGGCAGAAGGGCTGTGGATTTTAGATGGCGTTATCGATCGCTTGCGTCGTGGTGAATATATAAAATCCCCAGATTTAGTCATCGAGCTTCACATTGTAAAAATCGCTTTTATGCACGCAAGGGATGACGAGCTTGATGCGCTTCGCCAATCGGCAAAGCCACGCAAACGGCGGTTGAGTTTTTTTCGGAGGTTTTGGTGGGCGAAACAATAGAGCAAACCGCAATTTCGATACTGCCCAAGCACGCAGTTTCCACGATATTGGCGGCGGATGAAAAAGGCGTTCTGGAAGCGTTGCAACAGGAACTTGACGGCTTTGTCACCGACGCCACGACCGTAGAAGGGCGGAAACAGGCTCGGTCGAAAGCTCACAAAGTCTCTGAAGCGAAACAAGAGCTTATCAGGATCGCCGAGACTTTAAAAGAAGACGCGCAAAAAACCGTCAAAGCGGTTAACGCGGAAATTCGCATAGTTCGCGATAAAATGGACGAATTGCGCGACCGGATCAAAGGTCCCGTCGAAGAGTTTGAGGCTCGCGAAGAAAAGCGCGTCGCGGCGCACAAACAGGCGTTGGAAGCCATACGCGAGCACGCCGAATATTATTATGCAGGCAATGTATCGGTTTCGGCGTTGGAAAAACGCCTCGCGTTGCTGCGCAATCCGCCAGAGCGCGATTGGGAGGAATTTGCTCCCCGTGCCGCGCAAATTTTTGAGGAAGAAATTGCGCGGACCGAGACCTTGCTTAAACTTGAAAGGCTACGCGAGCGCGAGGCTGAGGAATTAGCCAAGCTTCGCGCCGAAGCTGCGGAGAGGCAACGTCAGGAGGCTGAAAAGAAGCGTGAGGAGGAAGGGCGGCTGCGAGCCGAGCAAAGGCGCCTGGAAACCGAAAAAGCCTCTGACGAGGCTCGCAGGGCTGCGGAGCGGGATGCCGCTGAAAAAATGGAAGCGGCGCGACGCGAAATGGCTAAGCGCGAAGCCGAGGCCGCTCGCCAAGCTCAGGAAGCCAACGATCGCGCGGCCCTGGCCGAAGCGGCGCGAGTAATGGCAGAGGCGCGCGCTGCGGAAGAAAAACGGTTTGCCGAGGCGCGCGCTGACGCTGCCCGGCAAGCGGCGATTGAGCAGGAACGTCGCCGCGTTGCGGCCGAGCAAGAAGCTGAGCGCCGTGCGGCAGAAAAGCGCGCCGTTGATATTGATAATCGGCGTTTGAAAAACACCGAGGCGCTGAGGGAATTTGTGAAACTCGGATTGTCGGAAGGGCTCGCTCGGGTGGCAATCATCGCAATCGCCGAAGGCAAAATCCCGCATATATCAATTAGCTACTAGTTAGATACCACACGATAACCGATAGATATCCAGAGGATACCATGGGGATAAAATACCACACCGACCTTATCCAAGGCAGCGACGAATGGTTGGACGCCAGATGTGGGTTGCTTACTGCGTCGGAAATGAAACTGATCATTACGCCGTCGCTGAAAATTGCGGCAAACGAAAAAGAGCGGACTCATCTATTCGAACTCTTGGCTCAACGCATCACTCGATATGTCGAACCAAAATTTATTAGCGACGAAATGATTCGGGGGAAAGTAGACGAAATTCAAGCGAAAGAATTGTATGCTGAAAAATTTGCCCTTGTCGAGGAGGTTGGATTTATTGCAAATGACCGATTTGGGTTTACTCTTGGGTATTCGCCAGACGGATTAATTGGGTCAGATGGATGCATCGAAGTAAAATCTCGATCGCAAAAATATCAAGTGCAAACAATTCTTGCGAATGAATGCCCGGAAGAATTTATTCTGCAAATTCAAACTGGACTTATGGTCAGCGAAAGAAAATGGTGCGATTTTATATCGTATTGCGCGGGTATGCCTATGTTAAAAATCCGGGTTTACGCATCGAACGTCATTCAAGACGCGATTTTTCACGCCGCATATAAATTTGAAAAAAGGCTCGTTGAAGCCTTTGAAATATACAACGAAAAAATCAGAACAAATCTTGATCTTGTGCCCACCGAGCGCAGCGTCGAGCGGGAAATGCACTTATGAGCGACATGACTGCGACTATCTTGCCAAAATCCGACCAGCTATCGGCTGACGATTTGATTGGCGGGAAAACTTTGACGATAAAAATCCTTGACGTTGCGATATCGCCGGGCAAAGAACAGCCTGTGACGGTGTCGTATGACAACGACGGCGGCCGCCCATATCGCCCTTGCAAATCGATGCGCCGGGTCATGGTCTACGCCTGGGGTGACGATGCCAAGCAATATATTGGGCGCTCTATGACGCTGTATCGAGACCCGGCAGTGAAATACGCGGGCCTGGCCGTGGGGGGTATTCGAATATCGCACATGTCGCACATCGATAAGCAAATTGTGGTGGCGCTGTCGGAGACCAAAGGCAACAAAAAGCCTTTCGTTGTAAAGCCTTTGGGACGCTTGGTCGAAAATCAGGAAAAAGCGGCGCAGTCAACTGAGGAAAAGAGCGCCGCGAAAAGCGCGAAATTGGTTTGCGACGATCTTTGCACGCGTATTCGCGCTTGTGTTACCCAATCTGATCTTGACTCAGTGCTTGGGGAGAAAATTGTAAAGGACCAAAGAGAATGGATGCTGGAAAAACGCACCGACCTAAATGATTTGGTTGATGAGGCAATAAGCGAAGTTGTGGACAGGCTGGTTGCGCAGTCTGTGAAGTTGTAGGGCGCCGTTATGACGGTTTACGTTGACGACATGCGTGCGCCGTTTGGGCGTCTTATCATGTGCCACATGATCGCCGACACCGACGAAGAATTGCACGCCATGGCTGACCGCATCGGCGTTTCGCGGAAATGGCATCAGTGCGACCATTACGACGTCGCACTAAGCAAGCGCGCTTTGGCCGTTGCTGCCGGCGCTGTTGAGATTACCTGGCGGCAGTGCGGCATTATGGCAGTCCATCGCCGCCGAGGAAATCCTCTGCCAAAATTATCAGATGTTCCTGCTATTTTGGCCGAGCAAACGGAAAGAATGCGCAAGCAATTGGAAAAACAGGGGATTGTCTTATGAGCTTCGACGAAATATCCCGAAAATTCAAAGACCGCCGGCCGGATTATATCAAACGCGATTTATCGCAATGTCGGTGCCCTGCTTGCAATGGATCGGGTTGGATGTGGGCGGCTTGGCTCGATCATTGGATAGAATGTCGCATTTGCGGGCATGAAGATCAAAAACCTAAACCGGAAATAAAACAGGAGTAACGATAATGACTAATGAAGAATTAATTGAATTTTGCAAAAAATCATTTGGGGTGTTTCGCGAAATGGTTTTAGAGCGCGATGCTACTGAAAAAGAAATTCTTGCAGTTCTTCATGATTTAATGGTTAATGTAATTTCCCGAGAAATTATTAGATCAAATGATCCTAAATCGCATTTATCAAAATATCTTGAAATTCTTAATATTAGTGTGCATACAAGTTGCTTATCAGTAATATTGTCAAACGACAAAACTGACAATGTCCACTAATCCAAAGACTTCTTCCAAAGCAAGTATTATTTGCTCATATTGCGGCAATTACGCTAAATTTGTTGCCGATGGCGGCCGCCTTTATCAATCGCGCACAAATTACGGACCTGTGTGGGTGTGTGAGCCGTGTACGGCGTGGGTCGGATGTCACCCCGGCACGACGTGGCCGCTCGGACGGCTTGCAAACGCTAAATTACGTCGCCTCAAAATAGAAGCGCACAAAGAATTTGATCCATTGTGGTCAGCTAAAATGCGCCGCACAAAATGCAGCAAAAGCGAAGCCCGGTCAGCCGCGTATGCGTGGCTCGCGAAACAGCTTGGAATTAGCGGGCCTGAATGCCACATCGGTTTGTTTGACGAATCGCAATGCGAACGCGTCATCGAAATATGCCGAAATGCCTATGAAAAATATCGGTTAGCCGAGCGGTAGCTATCAGAAAGCATTTGGGTAACTAATTGGTATCCATTAGATACCAATTTATTCCCATATAGACTCGATGTGCTGGTTGCTTCAAATTTCGAGACCTACGATTCGGAGATTTTGCAACCAAGGGCTTAAAACGCAAAAAGGCGCCGATGAGGGCGCCAATCTGGCCGGCCGAGACCGGAAGTCTGGGGTGTTGACGATCCCAGATAACCCGGTTTCAAACCCGAGTCAAACCTCGGTCGGAGGATTGCGCGCATTTTTGGCGGCTCGGCCCCAACACCGAGGCTAGATATGCTCGATTTATGGCTGGAACCTATTGATTTCATTGCATGGCGCCGTCGCGTGACGCAAGAGCACGCGATGCGAAATTTAACTCACGCCAGGCGGTTGGCGCTTGAAGCGCTGCTACGAATGTGGCGGCCTAACGACACGTTTGAGCCCACTGACGACGAGATCGCGCTGCAAGCCGGCTGTAGCGCCCGCACGGTGCGCCGCGCGCGGGCCGACGCGCGGGAGATAGGGTTACTGCATTGGGAGCGCACCAGGCTCTTGGTGGCCGGCAGATGGCGCCAAGGGCGCAATCGGTATGCGCTTGCAGTGCCGACCACCCCAGTATCCCCAGGCGGACAGAGAGGCCGCGCAAGGCAAGTAAGGAAGAAAAGCTCGGTAAGTGCGATCGCGGTCTCGGCCGCGCGCGCGGCGCTAAATCGGATCGAGTCGCAAATGCTTAGCCGATTTGCTGCTCGGTGGGATGCCACGCGGCCGAACTTTGGCGCCCAAAAATAAAAAGGCCGCACGGGGGAAACCTGTGCGGCCTTTTCGATCGCAGCGCGTCGGCTACGATTTGTTCGACACTACCTTGATCGCAGGCGCGGCCGTTTGTTCCAGCGCGACCGCTTGCGATTGTATCTGCGTGGCCAACGCTTCAAGAGTCGGCGCATCCGTCGTCGCGCTGTTCAACGCCGTCTGCGCCGTGGCCATCAGCGGGTCCAGTACTGCTATGCCCGCGTTGATCGTGCCTGCCAGCGTCGGATCAGCGAGTGCAGCAACCTCGGCGATGCCTTTTGCTGTTTGGTAAAACGAAATGGCTTTGCTCGCATCCGCTTGCGCTGCGGCCAACGCGGTCGTGACAGCGCTGTCGATTGCCGTAGTCTGCGCTGCTGTGCAACTCGCGACTGCGAGAACTGCTAGCATTGTCGTGATTTTCATTTTTGTCCTCATGAAATCGTCACACTCATCGTTGGCGCGCTTCCTTGCCCCGCCGCGTAAAGGTCAAGCTCTGCCACGACGTTAGCTGTTGCAGTCGCGTATTCTTGGAAAGTTGCAGTGCTTGTGAATGTCTTTGGCGAGCCAGTTACGTCGAGCCACACGAGGGATGTTTGGCCTCCTGGAAACTTTCCTGGGTTTGTCAGGATGTATGTGGACGTCGCATTGATGGCCTGCTGAGTTGCTGTATCGAGCGCATACACCCCGCTAAGCGCTGGGTTGCTCGTGCATGTGAGCGTAAGGCCGGCGGCTTGTAGTTGCGCGGCAAGCTGTGCGTTCGACGGGGTCGTGCTTGACGCTACGGGCGCGGTCCATACACCATTAGTGTATGTGCTGCCAGGCACGGGCGCCGCGCTGAGTGCGGTGATGTCAATCCAATCTGCAGCGCTGTTAGGCCATGCCTGTGCGAGCGTGACACCAGGGGGTGCGACCCATGCGACGCCTTGTGCGATGCCGTTGGGGGCGTAGATGTATGTGGGCATGTTTCACGCGCCGTTGTTGGGTTGATAGGCGTAGAGTTGCGCGACTTCAGCGGAAGATAGGGCGCGATTATAAATACGAAATTCATCTAAAAAACCATTATAAAAGTACTGTCCTGCTGAGTTATAAGCACCAAAAGTTACTAAGTTATTTGATGTAAAGCCGTTTGAAGTTGAGAGTTTGTTAACATATAGACCGTTTATATAACAAACTGCTGTTTGTTGTGCATAAATAACACAAAAATGAAACCATTTATTTAATGGAGTTGGGACATAATTAATACCCGGGTATATATTATAACCAAATAAATTATTTGCATAACCAAGCCAAAAATAAGAAGAATAAGCGCTAAAAAAAATACTGAATCCTGTAGTATTAATATTCTTTACCCAACCACAAACACTAAAATTAATAGTATTTAACTTTGCTAAAGTAATATTGTAATAAGAATTATTAAATTTCAAGCAATTGCCAAAAATTCCTTTGCTCCAAATACTATTTATTGATAAAACACCATAATTCGTCCCAACCGGCGAACTATCCCGCACGATATTACCCGCACCCTCGTCAAAGTTCCAATACCCGACAAGCCCATTGAGCAAATTTTCGTTCGGATTGCCGACAACCGCCGCGCGTTGGATAATGTTCATGGTGCGTTAATCCGACAAAAACGAAACAAACCACGACAAGTCTTGCGTAGACGTAGACGCGAACGTGCCGGTTTGGATAAACGCAAGATCAATCGTTCCAGTTGGCGCTACGACCGGAATGGCTTGTTGCAACGCTTGAAACACGGTCGGAGTGCCCAGCGCAAAGGCCGACGTGAGCGGAACCACAACCGGGTTCTTAAGTGCATCTGCTGCGGAAAGATTGAACGCCGTATGGTCCGTTACAGTCGAGCTTGTTGGGATACCGTTGGCAAAAATCACACCGTTCATACTCGCTGTGGTTTGCGCGTCGGACGAAACCAAAGAAAGCGTTTGAAGCAACCCGGACGTGGCACCCGCGCGGAATAAGCCATTGAGCGACACAAGGCCGCTGCCGCCCGGCGATGCCGACGAACCGATGACCACGCCGTTGCTGTATGTCGTTCCACCGCCCTGGTTGTAGAGCGAACCGCTGGCGACTTTGGTTGTTCCACCTACCGTGAGCGCGCCGCCTGCAATAGCCACGGTGCCGACGTTGTTGACGCCAGAGGCGAGGGTGACGCCGTTGGTAATCCCGGTTAGCGTGCCAGAAATCGCTTGTGTAGATGGAAAGTTGTTGACCGCGAGCGCGCCAGAGACCGCAACCGTGTTCGTTATGGCCGTCAGCGTGCCGGACGTGACGACGACGTTGCCGCCACCGCCACCACCAGATCCAGAAACGACTAGCGCACCATTTGAAATGGTTAACGGAAGCCAAGTTTCGCTAACCGGATCAAACGCGTTAAGTAAGGAATTTTGACCCTGGTCGTTCCAGATGGCCATTTCAAAATTACCCCTAGATAGTGTTCGCGTCTTCGTTCCGCGACCGGAAGTATGCATCGATGTCGCGCCGCAACCCCGGTTTATTCCCCGCGAGTTCGACAACGCCGAACGAATTGCGCTTCAGGTCGGTGTCCGGGTCGAACCCATGCCGCGCGAGGATATCCCAACGCGACACATAGGCGCGCTTGTCTTTCGAGCCATGCCACATGTGCTCTATCGTGCCGGGCACATACGACACGTTTCCGTTGATGTGATGCATGGCGCGCGCCTGCCAGGCCAAGAGCGGCCTGCTATATGACGCAGGCAGGTTGCCCGGTATGCTCTCCTGCACCCGCCCAACCAACGCCATCGCCATGTGGTGGTCTGCTGAGCCCAGTATGGCCGTCTCTATCAGTCCACCCACCCAATCGAGTGCCTGCCGCGTAAACGCAAGACCATATCCGGGGTGGCCAAACTGATATGCGCCCCCGGACGCGTTTGGTCCCTGCACGATAGGTTTCCCGTCCGCCCACAATCGAAATAGCGATCGGTGCGCCTGCAAATGATCATCGTCAGGCCCGAGATCGTAGCAGTCCGACCATGGCATAACTACGTCGTATTGCTGCAACGCGTGCACTGTCTCCGATGCCCAATTCGGCTTGCGGAATCGCACGTCCGCATCGATAAAAGCGATGTATTTTCCGCCGCATCGGGCCGCGCCAATGTTCAGAAGATTTTCTTTGTGGAATGTCAGAGTTCGCGTTCGCACGCCCACATGCTGAATGCGCGTATCATGCGCCAGGTCGAACGGCCGCTCGCCATATTGGCATTCAACGATCGTGAGCTTTACTTCACTGTCTAGCATATGCTCGATGAACTCATTCGCGAGCCGAATTCGCGACTCCCAGCGTATCGGGTTGGATACCGCAGCCACAACGTGGAGTAGATCATTGCGCACGGGTTACTTGCCTTTTTCGGCTTCGATCGCAGAAATAACGGCCGGAATTTCGGCGCCTACAGTCCCGGCGGTTTGTTGCAACTGCGTGTTTTCGGGCAGCGCGATTAGCACGATACTTGCGGCGATTGCAGATAATGCCGCCGACGCAGTAGCGGCGCCGGACAAATAAGCCGAGATCGCACCTGCTATCGCGGAAAACCCGGCTATGCTGGTTTTGGTGGTTAAATGCGCGATGATATTATTCAAGCTTGCCTCCGGGGATAAGTTTCAACGCTGCGCTAAGTCGAGCCCACACGCGGTTGGTCCAGCCTGCGCTGTAACGCGCCCAACCTGCGTCGCTGCGATAATTTTCAAGCTGAGCGTCAGCTAAAGCGGCGCAAAGGACGAACGTTTTGTCGTCATGCTGAGCGATTGCGGCAAGCGTCAAAGGCCCGATTTCCCCGTCTGTTTTCGTGCCGACGAACGCCTGAACGCGCTGAAGTGCGTATGCGCTTAAGCGGAAAATAAAAACAGACGAGTCAAACTTCGCGGCCGCCGCCGCCGTTTCCGGTCCGCACCACCCGTCGATATCGGTAAACGGCATTCGGATAAGTCGCTGCAATATCAGCGCTGATGTGGTGTCTCCCGCGTTAAACGCGTGATCCGCGATCATGAGATCGATGCCGTTTGGCAGCAAATCCCCAGAAACAACTTGCCAATAGCGCGCGCCGTATATTGCCGTCGCTACGGTTTTCGACAAACCGAACATCATTGACGCGGTGACAGACGGAACTTTCAGCCATGATGCCAAAACGGGAGGGGTGACGCCATACTTGCAGCCGATCAGGACGCCATTTCCGATTTGTCCAGTAGACCAGCATCCCGGATCGCTCGCGTCCATGCTGACAGTCTCATCGCCTTCAGCCAAAAATGTAAAAGCGGCGGACGCAGCTAAATTGGCGTTCATGGATATCCGCCGTTCCATGCCTTGTCCGGCGCTGCGTTGGCCAGTCGTGGTAGGGGCAGCAATTCGCTATGCTCTCGCGTGGCCAGGTCATTGCTGAGTTTATCCACCCTGTCCGTCAGCCTGTTTATCGCGGCCCGCTGTTCTTGATCGCTCATATCTCTCCGAGATTCATTGCGGTCTACGATTGCGCTTACAGCAGCGGCAGAAGCTGCGGCCGTGTGCGCGATATCGGTTTGCGATTGCTCAAGGTGGCTGACGCGGATCGACAGCGTGTTGATAGCGTCAACGGTTTTTTGCTCAGATGCGCTGAGCCACCAAACGCCGCCAAAGGACGTTCCGATAATTGTAAATATCAACGCCAAAATATCGGAGGAAAACTCTTTGCCCGCGATTCGCATTACGAAAACTCCAACACGATAACCGCTCCGCCAGCGCCATTGCCCCCGGCGAATGTGGTGCTCTGAGACGTCGACGCTCCGGCGCCGCCGCCGCCAGAACCATATCCGCCCCCTGTAGAACCGGCGCCGTTGGCGTTGTTGCTGCCCCCCGCGCCCATGGCAGACGATGCGCCCAGACCGGATTGGACAACGCCCGCAGCCAGCACAATGCCGTTTCCGCCGATGCGACCGGGTGAGCCGAAAATTATTCCAGAACCGCTAGGCGATGAACCGCCTCCGCCCGGATTGGTGAATGCCGCGCCTCCGGCTGTTCCTAAAAGGCCGCCATGCCCGTTACCGCACGTAAGCAGGCCGCCGAAACTGGTGGAGGCTCCATCCGCCCCGGCTCCCCCGGCATTAGCGGTGCCGCCTGCACCCACCGTCACGCTGACCGAAAAATTCGACGTATATCGAGCGACGGCGAAAGCGCCACTTCCGCCTCCGCCGCCTGCGGCGCTTTGGCTGCTTGAAGTCGTAGGAGTCCCTCCTCCTGCGCCGCCTCCGCCAACCCCTATGACAATTACAGAATTCGTCCCGGTATCGGGAACGTAAAAAGTCGTTCCTGGGCTAAGAAATGTTTGAATGCCAATCAGCCTGCCCGATGGACTTCCAAACAAAGACCGCAATGCAGCAAGCAATTGCGCGTTATTTGTTCGATCAAGTGCTATGCTTGCTGCCAATATAACAGCAACAATTTCTTCTTGTATTGCGTTATATTGATAGGCGGGAAATTCTGTCGGGGGCGTCAGCGTTGAAGCGTTACCGGCCGATGCAAATTGAGGCGTTCCCGTCGTCGGCGCAGTCGCCGCCGATCCAGCCGGAACGCTATTGGATGCAATTATGCGGTCCATTATTTCTCTCTACACCAAAACATTCGGTCCGTCTAGCAAGCTTAAATCAAGAATAAATGGCGATGTCGGAATAACAAAACCGACGTAAGTATGCGCTGGCTTCAAATTGTTAAATTCGCAAACCAGAATTTCGGGAACGGAAGTGACAGATGGCGAATTTACGTAAACCCGCCAAGTGAATGCCCAATCGTCGTTGTAAAGTGGAGTTTCGAACGTATCGCCAAATCGCCATGGTGTAAAAGTAGAAATCGTAATTCCGTAACCGAGCGTTGCGGCATAGGAGATAAAAAAATCCGCCGATGGACTGCCGCCAGCGCAAAGCCGGGCCACGACTTGCGCTTCGCGGGCGGCGATCGTTGGCGCCTCTCCTGCGCACGGGTCAGGCAGGCCGAGAGACGACTCCCATTCCGGTAGCAAATAGACCGATGTGGACGGGAACGCGTCTTGAACAAGGCCGCACGCTGCTTCGTCGTTGCGATAATATGTTGGCACCAACGCCGCGCACACATCGGCCTGAAGCGTCCCGGCGGCGCGCGGCCACGCCCTACCGAGCGGCAAAAGGGCTTGAAACGCGGAAGCGTAGTTCGCGACAGAATATGGCTGAATTGGCGGCGAAGTGACCGCAGCGGGATTGTAGGTTCCGCTCACCAGGTTACCGTCCCGAGCGTTGGAATCTGACCGACGCTTGTCGTAATGGTGCCGGTCGGAGAAGAAATTACGTAATCCGTCAACCCAGGAACAGCGTCAAGCGCGGCCGTCCAATCCGACTCGTATATCGTGCCGCCAAGCGCGGTTCCGAGGCGCAAAAACATGCTTTGAAGTGCCGTCGTCACAAGCGCCTGAATGGCAGATGTGTTTGGGGTTATCTCGGAAAACACGAAATTTTGGGCTGCATTGTTTGGTCCAGCGACGTAAACGAGCGCTGTAACCGGCTGAAGGGGGAATATGTAATTCGCCACATTGAGTTGGTCGCCGCTTGCCGGGGTTGTCCGTGTCTCCGCCGCCGCGCCGCCAGTAGAGCCCTGCGGGAACCCGCCATACGCCGCTTCGGTCACATCTAGCATGATGTACACGACAACCGTGCCTGCCCCCATCTGATTTGGCGAGCACCATGCCCGCGTCACGCCGTTTACTTCGAGAGCCCAATTCACGTAGTCGTTTTGGTCGCCCCCCATCGATGGCGAAGCAAAAGCAGCAAGCATTCGCGACCGTAGAGAGTCGTCAATTTCTTGGTCCGCGCCGCCGGTCACCAACGCAACGACAGTCCCTTGGTTGGCTATGCCAGCCACACTATTGGACAAACTGATAAGCGCGCCTATCGCGGTGTTTCCATCCGCTCCTGCCGTCGTGGCCTCTATGGACGCTAACAGCGTGCCATTTGACGCGATTGTGCCATTGTTGGAAATCGTAAAGCCATATCCGTCAGAGCGAGTGAGCGGCGTGCCAGCCGACAGCGGCGTTCCGACCGTCCCTGTAAACGCCGCCGCGCTGGCGCCGCTGGCGTATGTCGCAGGCTCGCGAAATACCTGCTTAAAAGCAGCCCACGCTTCAAGATATTCATCGGTCGCTGTAAAAGGCGTGCACTGCTGCGCAATCCAATCCAGGTAGCCGTAATGGCCAAACGCGAAACCCGCTTGCACTTGGCCGAGTAGGTTCAAAATAGATTTTTGCAGCAAGCCATCCGCGCCAGGGATGCTCGATTGCGTGATATCCTGGCCGGCCTGAGTCAGTAATTGCGTAAGCGTCGGATGGGGGTATGGCATTTTAAAAACTCGGCACAGGCAAAGCGGTTATGTTGTTCCATGCCCAAGCAAATCGGAAAGTTTGCGAAGTGCTGTTTGGCATGTTGGCTGTGACCGAAATTGCCAAAAAATTGGCGTTTTGCCATTGAGCGTAGATCGAGAACGAACCAACGACGCCGTCGTCAATCAGCCATTGCAAAGCCTCCGCCGCGTAGTCAGCGGCTTGCAAAAGTATCGTCTGCGAATTGGTTTTTACACCGCGATAAAGCTGCCACAACCGAGAGCCAATGAGGCTGGAATTGTATGTGTCCGCCCACCATCCGCGCCGGTCTTTTGGCGAGGCGGGCGGAGGCGGAACGTAATCGCTTGACGCCAATCGGTCCGTGAAAAGCGAAACGATTATGGCTGTTGCGAGATCGTTGCCGGATTGCAAATCCGGGCCATTCATCAGCCAGTCGGCCGTTCCGGTCGAATTGTTCCAGCCGATTGTTATGTCGGTCATGACGCGAGCGCTTCCAACGTCAGCGGCATGAAAAGCGGCGAACGCGGGTCATTGCGCGCCACCAAATCATCGGAGCGGCTGGCGTCCTGATATAGCTGGTAGGCCACAACAAGCGCTGGTAGCGATGTTCTCCGGTTTACGGTCGTCACCATGGCCAGGCTGCCCGCGCGCGTCGTGATGTCGGCCGAGACCGCCGCGCGCATGGCTTTGAGCGCCACATACGACGCGTTATCGCCCGCGTCAGCGGCGGTTATAGCCTCAGCGTCAAACAGCGCGCACACATTGGTTCGGAGCGTCACAGCGTCTTGGTAGCTGCTTGGCGCGTATGTCACCGCCGCGCGCGCCAGAGAAGTCAGCGCCGCGCGCCGACACATCGCGGCGTTGGCGGTTTGCATCGTCGCCATGCCCGACCCGACAGCGTCGGAACCGAAATTTGAGGATGGCGCAAACGCGGCCAGTTCTGAAAGAATGCGTATAGCATCCGCCGGATCAGCGCACGTCGTTCTGACCGCCTCAGTGAGCGCCTGAACTTCGGAAGCCAGCGCCGTCGCCGCCGACGTGATTTGCGGTATCGGGAACGCGTTTGATTCGGTCATACCAGCGCGGCCAGTGACGCGGCAGATGCGCCGGCCACAGCCACGGCGGCGCGGCTTGCGGTCGCGGCTGCTATGACTGTGGCGGCCGTAGCGCTGGCTGGCTGTAGCGTGCGCGCATTGCCGCCGGCATAGCGGCCCAACGAGCCAGCCAGCCCGACAGTTTCGGAGAAAACCATGCGAGCGCCGCCGACAAGCGCAGATGCCTGTGAGGCGAAGATTGTCACGGTTGCTACGCCCTGCGAAACAACCTCAGCGCCAAGTTGGGCCGCGCCGACAATGTCGCTCGCGAAATCTGAAGCCGAGGAGCTATCCGTGCTGGCTGCGGTAGACGTGACCTGATCATCCCACGAAGCGCCGCCAGCCGACGATGAGTTGGTCGCGGTAAAAACCGGCCCGGTCGTTGTTTGCAAAAATTCGAAATTTACCTCGATCACAAGACCAAGGTCCATTCGCTCGGTCATACGGCATCCGCCGATGAGCGAGACGGTTTGGCTGCCAAGCGCCGGGTGCACAAGGATGCCTGGACCCGGTTGCTCGCACGCCGCGACCATGGCGGCGCGCTGGGCTTGCAAGGCGCCAGCGCCGGTCACCAGGTCGTTTTGAATGAGGTATCCGCTAATAGAAAATGAGCGCGGTCCACGTCCGAGGTCTTCAACCCATTGCGGATCGCGAAATGGATAAACGTGTACCGCAGTGCGCCGGCCAGGCTTAATTCCCAGCGATTGCACCGCGAACGGAACGCCGCGCCACGAGGCTTGGTTAAAACCAAGAATATTCGCAATCGTCTTGGCGACAGAACCTATCTGGTTCGCTGTTGAGGAAACGTTGCCGACAAAGGAAATTGCGGATGACATTTTACAATCCAAATACTATTGAATTGAGGACCAGAAGCCATCATTGGCGCCAGCATTATATAGGGAATCATTCATGAGGATTTAGCCCAACAAAAACCCGTTTGATTCCATTTCAAAGTCACTTGTCCAGTTGCCGGAATAGACACACTTGCTGCGCAAATGCCAACCGCGTTGCCAGATGGAGTTGTGCCGTTTGTTAATGTTACGCCGGAGTCAGAAATCAAAGTGACTGTGCGCCCTTGATATCCTCCGTTTATTAAATTTGTCGTCGTGGTGCCTGTAAGGTGAAAGCACGTGTAAGCCGGGGCAAGCGTTATATTCGAAGCCGACGCGACCGAAGGGCATACATCGTCAACACCTTCATTCCCGCTGAACACCACTCTCGCCGATGTCGCAGTTGGGACGAAAGAGACGGGAACCGATGGAGTTTGAAGGTCGTTTCCCGTAACGGTGATGAAGCCAATGTTGCCGCCAAGAGCGATACCATTTGTCAGGCTTGCGCCCGCCACAGCTCCTATGTGGTTGCCAGTAATGACAACCCTTTGCGGCGTAGAGCTTACTGAAAGTCCTGTCGTAGCTGTTCCAGAAAGCCAACTGTCAATTTCCGAGCCGACAATAACAACTTCGTTGCAACCATTAATACCAACAATAGGGACGGTTTGATTTGCCGAAGTTGACCCGTTTGTATTTGCTCCGTGGCTGATTAGACCATTAAAGCTTATTTGGTCGCACGATCCACCCGCATCGTTAGATATATAGACTGGCTGGTCAGTATTAAGCACTCCCGATGCCCATACATTTGCAAAATATAACCACTCAATATCAGCGTTTGAAGTTGTTGTATTAATATACAATTCGTGAGGGGTATTGCTGCCCGTATAGTGCGTGCCTGAGCTATCGCCAAGAACGCCAGTGAAATGGCCGTTTACGTTCTGGCCGTTTCCGCCGACCGAACCTGGAATAATCTCAAATCCTATATAGCAGTTATTCGGTCCATTACCCGTCCCGTTGTAGCTGATTGCTCCGTCAAAAAACGCAATACCTATTCCATTAGTATTATAACCAGCGTCACATCCAACAACATTATTATTTAATGTTATTCCAGCCGTAACTCCACCAGATGTATTTCTTCCTATTGATATTCCTATATTTGCCGGGTCGCGAATTACATTATTTTCTGATGTAGAAAATTTGACAAGGTTAGGCGCAGTTCCACCACCCCAATCAATGCCATTATATGGATAAAAAACGACATTATTCGAAACTACGTCGTTTTGCTGATCGGCCCCACCAAGCAAAATTGCTGACCCAGCCGCGCGCGCTGTTGACCCCGGCCCAGGCGCCATTTGAATGCAAATGTTTTGCACCGTGGCTTTTGGCCCCGTTAAAACCAATCCGTTGATATCCGAATTAGTGATAAGCCCAGAAATACAGTTGTGACCGCCGGACGTTCCGTTTCCATCATTTTGAGGAGATTGAAATCCCTCAATGTCCACGATTGCCGAGCTACTAAGTTGAGACGTAAAATAATAAAGATGGGTGGCGTCAGTTAAATAAACTGGCACTCCTGCCAATGCGGCGGCGTTTATGGAATTTTGTATTGCCGTTGTGTCGTCTGTGCAAAAACTTATTCCTGAAATCGCGCAATTGCCATGCGCGCCGAAAATCATAGGGGTTACGCGTTGCGCAGATGCATCCCAAATCAAGCACCCCGTGCCGGACAATGGCGCCACTTGAGAGCCATCGTCGCCTCCGCTTATCGAGCACGCGGTAGAACTCCAATGATACGTCGCGGCGCCTCCGTCGCCAGCGCTGTAAAAACCCTGCCGATATACCGTATTAAATTGCCCCGCAGGCAAAGCCATTAGCGCGGCATTCGTCGCAACCGTGGCCGTCGTATTTGCCACGTCGGCCTTTTCAACGCCCAACGCATTGAGCGACGCAGCCGGGAGCGCCTGGCCCGATGAAAAATTAGGATTGCTTTGCGCAAACGCGGCGCAAGGCGCAACGATCAGCGCACACAGAAGCGCGTATTTCAACAGCGTCATGATTTATTCCCGATTACGTTAGCAGGCCAGAGTTGATTGCCCAAAGATTCCCGGAAAAATAACTTGCCATACAAGATACTTGAGACCCAAGAGAAAATGGCGAATTTGTTGCCATTCCGATAAATGCCGCTCCAACAGGAGGATAAATAAACACCGGAACTGCTGTTATATTTGCAATAAAAAAATAAGCAGAACCAATTGGAGTCGAAAGTATAATTCCTTGCCCGGATGATGCGTTGGTTATTTCTATAAATTGTGAAGAAACAACTTGAGCAGATAATTGATTTGTTCCAAAAGCGACTGCTGTGGAAAACGAGTGTGTAGAAATGCCGGTTTGGGTTGTATTACCCGATCCATCCAGCTTCCAAATAGGAGACCCTGGCGCTTGTTGAACAACTCCAGGCTCGTTCAAAGTGTAGATGTTAAGGCTCGATACGCCGCCTCCTGGCCCTAAAAATAAATCACTGTCACCAGTGCCGTTGTAGTTAAAAGCCATCACCCAACCGGCATCGGGAAACGTCGCTGGCTTGCTTAAGCCGCTCGTGTTGTAGGGCACATTTAATACACCGCCATCGACATATACAGTGGAGTTAGCGGTCAAAGCTGCCGTGACGGTAATTTGACCTTGCACAACCAAGTTTCCTGTCACCGTTTCGCTTCCGTTGACAGTCGTGTTGCCGGCTGACAGCGCGCCTCCTATTGTAGAGGGTCCTGTAGTCTGTATTTGAGCGGCTTGTAGAGTGCCTGCTACAGTCTCATTACCCGTAACAGTTACGGTGCCTAAAGAGGCCGTTGGAGCGCTTAAATCCCCCGTAAAGCTGGCCGTTCCAGCGCTTACGGTGGCGGCGTAGACTGTGCCACTGGTGACATATACACTCCCACTCGTGCTCAAAAACGCATTTGCTTGGAGCGCTCCCATCACAGTCTGAGAGCCAGTTATCGTTGTCGTACCCGTGATGAAGGTGCCAGATACCACTGCATTGCTGCCAACGTTAAGAGAACCACCCACGCTAGCTGCGCCTGAAACGCTAGAGTTTCCGGTTATCGCCAACCCAGTGGCGCTGACTGACCCGCTGACGCTTGTTGCCCCCGCGACAGTGTGCGGGCCTGACGTGAGCGATCCCGCCACGCTGGCGTTGCCGGTTGTTGACAACGTTGCGCCATTGAGGGCGCCCGATACCGACACGCTTGCGGCCGTGATCGCACCCGAGATAGACGCATTGCCCGATGCCGCCAGCGAGGTAAAAGCACCGCTCGATGGCGTGTTGTTGCCAATGGCGGCATTGTTAATTGAGCCGCCTGTGATGGTGGCGTTACCGACCAATGGAAACGACACACCGCCAAGCACGACAAGCGCGCCGCCAATAGTGACGGCACCGGCAATTGAAACAACGCCGCCCGTGACGTTTAGCCCGCTTTGCGCTGTAAGTCCGCCACTGACGCTAGCTGCGCCTGAAACCGAAAAGGTGGAAAATGTTCCCGAAGGCGCGGTCACGCTTCCCGCCGATAAACTACCCGCAACAGTCGCGCTTCCGGTTGTGGAAAGCGAATTACTATTCAGATTGGCAGCCGTCAGATTTCCTCCGATGCTAGCGTTGCCAGTCGTTTGTAAGGTTGTCGCTTTTGCGAGCCCTGCAACTGTAAGATTACCCGGCAATCGACACGTCCCCAGAGATCGTCAAAGTGCCGACATTTGAAATCGTCATGCCGGAACCGCCCCCATTGATGACAATTCCGGCGCGGGTAAAATACACGCTTCGGCCGAGATCGTCGTAAATTGCGATTTCTCCGGAGGCGAGGCCCTTCATGCGGTAGCGCTGATCACCCGTTCCAACGGCAAACGCTTTGCTTCGGTCCCCTTCGACGCAAATGACAGCGATGTCAGCGCCAGGATGCGGATTAGAAGCGAAGCCATAGGCATATAGGACCGGAACGTTGTCGCGCGTTTCCAGCGTGTTGATCTGGACCTGCACCGATTGCGTCGCCGCGGTGTCTGTGACAACGCCGACTTTTCCAAGGTTGGCGTGCATGGTGATGCGCGAATAACCATTCATTGCGGCGCCGCCGCTCCGCCATTTGGTTGCACGGCTTGCGCGACCTGGCTGTCGAACGGATAGAGCAAAATGGGGTTCGGCAAAAATGCCTCTTTCGGCATGATGAGCAACTCAGCCGTGGTGCCGTTTCTGTCATCGCGAGAAAACACGATTTCGGAAATAACCCAGGTTGCGTCAGATGTTTTGATTTTGCACGCTGGCAAATCGCACTGAGGCAAAATGGCATTTGGCGCCCATAATAACCCCGCGCTATCACGCCATGTATCGATTGTGACACGGATTGCTTGCGAACGACCGTAACGCCTAGCGACTTCCCAATTCGCCCGTTGCTTGGCGATTTCGAGTGACCCTATGCCTTGCTCTGAAACAAGGACGTGCGGCCGATACCGAGGAACCGTCTCGTCTTGAACCGAGGCAATCTGATTTGCCGTCGTCGCGCCACCGTTGGAATACTGTTGCAATATATCGGTCGCGCTGATGACCGCAATGATTTCGGAGAAACGCTCGTCCATGCTTAGCGTCACGCTGGCAGATTGGACGTTGACACCTTGCTGCACACCGCTCGCCATCGTGGAGGCGCCCGCCGACGCGAGAATGAGGTTCCCGTCCGTTCCGTCGTAAGCGAGCAACGCTGACCAGCGGCATACTCTTTCGATTATTTCGAATGGAGATTCAGCAAGATTGACGTTGAATTGCTGAATTTGCTGGCCGCTCCCGCTCAAGGACGAAACGGTTATTCCGAACGGTGCAGCAAGTTTTTGAGCGAGAACAAGGGCGGATGGCGCCTGAATCTGAAACCCGTTGGCCATCGCCGAGCAATCGACCAGGTCGCCGCATTTGCTGCGCCCCTGCACGGTGACGGTGTGGCCGCCGGCAGTGATCGACATTGTCACGCGGTCCACATATCCGGTGACAATCGGATCGTTACCGACTTTGAAAACGCACGCTTGGCCCGCCTTGATGCCCATTTGTGACGGGTCGAACGGATACGCCTCCGTCACCTCCAAATGGAAATCGGACGGGACGCGTTCGCACCCGCGCGTGAAGCGAACCGATGTCCAACCAACCCATGACAAGTCGTTGACGACAAGCGTTGCCGCGTCCGCTGCGGCCGCGGGCGGAGGCGTTGCGGCGCTGGCCGCTGCGGCGTTCGTCGTGTTCGGCGCTGGCGTGCCTGTGGACGCGCCAGGCGGGTTTGTCTGGCCAGGCGCGTCCTGACTACCGCTTGGCGCCGTTCCACCGCTTCCGCCGTCCTCGGGCTCAACCTCGATGGTCGGTCCAGCCGATGTGCCGGGGGAAACGCCGAATGGGTTGGCGCCGCTCAATTGGCGCCTTGCATAGCACGCACTACGCGCGGAGGCCGGAGGTCAACCGCTGTGCTGGAATTTCGGGTTTGCACATCCACACTCGATCCGGCCGGCGCATTATTGTGATTCA
>Ga0116227_10008105_pt1 | contig 20030 bp, 14 predicted proteins | sample S1TSphgellanicum_FD_89693 | JGI IMG/M metagenome (GOLD analysis project Ga0116227, IMG submission 89693) | Host-associated microbial communities from peat moss isolated from Minnesota, USA - S1T2_Fb - Sphagnum magellanicum MG | ecosystem: Host-associated > Plants > Peat moss > Unclassified...
CGACACTTTCGCTGAGCTGAAGGTGAAGGAGTTGAAGAACGGAAGACTGGCCATGTTCTCCATGTTTGGATTCTTCGTGCAGGCCATCGTCACTGGCAAGGGCCCATTGGCCAATTTGAGCGATCATTTGGCCGACCCAGTTACCAACAATGCTTGGGCTTATGCCACCAACTTCACCCCCGGATCTTAGACTAGCTGGTCCCAGCTAGTCATCGATCTCCTTTCTGACCCATTATCCTCTGTGTTGTTCCCAGGCTTCGACGTTTGTCTCGTGATGAACAAGAGCTTGGTGCGGTAGTTGTTGTTGGTGTTGTTGTATTGGTTTCGGAAAATGTATAGCACGACACACTGCCTGTTTTGTACAATTATGAGCGAACGAAGAAGCTGAAATACTGCACTTACTTTTTCCAAAAACGTTGCCATTTGCGTGTCATCACTGAATGTCATAGCCTGCTGCTGCTGCACTTTGCTGCTTCTAATCTTTTCAGTTCTGGATGTAAGTACAGTACACAGATTTCAAGCACACGTCTGCAAAAAAAATTATTTGTTTTTACTCTCACTCTTCCAAAAAATTTGTCCAATGCACACATGTATTGATGAGTGTGATATACAAACTGCATTCACATGGTGTTTTCCTCTTTCTTTTAAAAGTACATATCAAACTGCCACATCTTACATACAAGAAAAGGAAATGATCCTTACTGCAACCTCTCAATTAATTACTTTACTAATTAGCAATTTGTATAGATTGTATAAAACATATCCTTAACCTACACAATAACATTCATAATTTTCAATTCCCACCACAACCGAACCAATTACAATGTCTCCACCTATTTACATGAAATAGTGCAATATGTTAAAGAACACATTTAACTTAAACAACTTAACTATACAAAAGTAGAAGAAAAATAAATTGTAATTTCATTTTGCAGAAAATAGATCAGTACACTTTATTATATATTTGTAACAAAAAAAACTGATACCTAAAAATTTCTGTGGAAATGCCGCATAAACCAGAAAAAGTGTATTATGAATTTTACATCAAAGCAGGGTCCAAGAGGGGAGAAAAAAGCTTGTAAGTGCCAATTGACTGCAGGTTGGACCTAATGTATGTTATTTTCAAACACCCATCCTCTACAACAAAAATGCAACCTAACATATGCTACTTTCTGTTTGTGTCAATAAACACAACCAAAAAAACCCATCCCCTCTAATATTTCAGTAGACACTAAACAGTTTTTGTGTTCAACAAAAACCCGGAATATCCTGTTGCTAAAAATCCAGCAAGATGTAACAAGGTCAAAATTATGTACTCTCTTCATGCAGATTCCTGACCTGATCCCCCAGGGGGAAAATTGATTCCAGAATCTGTTCTGGAACTTACATTGGATCTAGCATCCTCAAAACGGTCATTATCTTCAGACTTGTCAGCTTCAGATTGGAGACAAGCTGGCGTATAGGCATTGATAATAGCAGAAAGAGATGGTGACTGTGTCACAACCTCACTGGCAATTGCAAGTGAGGTCACTTGGAACGATGGGTAGTAATTCATCTTGCAGATCAGGGTGAACCCAATGGTGATGAAGGGAAGAAAAATGACAAGGACTGTATATGGGAACTTTTTGATTCCAAAGTAGCCAATCATAGTTATCTGTGCCACAAATAGTGATGCCAGAATCCGTGAGTGTATATGTGGCCACATCCGCCCACCACTCTCAAAGCTTGGCACATAAACCTTCAAAGCCTGCAAAGAAATTTTTTTGTTTTCCTTTCCCCCATCAGAAACAACTGGATCCAACAGTCTCCAACCCCTGACTGTAGAAGCTAGAAAAACACAATGATTTCACCTTGAGAAGCAATTCTAGTACAGTTTAGGTTTTATCCTCAAAAGATGATGGGGCAAGTAAAGACCAAAACTGCACAAGAAGGGAAGACAGATCAGACCTGGTTGCGTAGAACCAACCAGCCTATGCCAAAATAGAGAAGTCCGAATATCAAGATAATTGGCGAAATCACTGAATAACATAAGGTGATGGTCACTATGAGCATGTCGTTGGGCACTAGAGTTTCATAAGTGAGGGGTCCTGGAGCCCATGCCTCCTCAACCTCCTCCTCTGTTTTGCAAAGGTACTTCCGCTTCAAGTGGTAAATTGTCAATGGCACCAACCGTGACAGTTCTAAACCATAGCCAACAAAAAACCTGCCAGGAAAAAAAAAAAATTGGGCTCCAAACAGAAGAAAGAAGCTTCTGATAGATCAAATTCTCAATACAAATTGACTTGTTCTCAGGCAGTCATTACTATGTGTACTAACAGAACACAGTACAAATAAAAGGAGGGGTCTTTGTGTGAAGCTAAAACTCACTGAAGTGCAACAAAAGTGATGAAGTATGTAGCATTGGGTGGGAGCTTGTTTCCAAACAGGGTAACCACATTGCTTACTGAAAGCTTGCGGGAATTGAGAAGCTCCTTGAATCCATCAAGTGACGAAAAGATGGTCCCGAAAAGTGTGACACCAATGAACACATTGAACACAACAAAGTAGAAGTACTTCCCAGAGGTAGCTCTCACCATTAGACTTTGTGAAGGGATTCCTTCGTGCCTTGACAAGAGCATCAAAAGCCCAGGCAGAAGTGCAAGAAAAATGATGAGGGCAAGCTGTGGCAAATAAGCCTACACTCCAATGCACCAAAAAAAAACAACATAAACCCACGCAAAGCCTGTCAGGTTCTACTAGCTCCAACAAAGACTCTCTGAGGGTGACAGCAACTGGAAGCTCTCTGTGCAACTGCATCACAAGCCTCTGTAAGGATAATATATCATTGTCTAGGAGTGAGAAGAAAATGGTACATACATTCCACTAGTGCAAGCAAACCCAGCAAGGTGCATGAGATATAGAAGTGCATTTGCCACTTGCAGGAAGAGCTTACTTGCAACACGGTGTTCAGGGGTGGATAGTCAACAATGGCTTTGATGAAGGGGACCAGCTTTACAAGGTTGTTGAGCGTAGTGAGAGAAGAGATGAATGCAATAGGTATCATGTAGAATACAACTGTGAAAAACACAACAATGTAGATTATCGTCTCCCGAACCATACGCTCATATAATGGTTTTGCAAGATTTTCCCACACCACTTCTCGAGGTTCTGGTGCAGGAAACACCTGCCATTGCATTGCATAAGGTGCATGCACCACCTGCAAACATATAACCCAGGTCTTAGGTAGTATCAAGTCTATTATTTCCCTGTAATTCATCAGAGAAGACTTTCCTAGATCTATTCACCCAGTTTGCAGTTTGGGAATAGAGGACTAAATTCAAGTGAGCCAAAAAACAAACAAACTCCCCCGTGTCAGTGGGTAGTTGAAGATCTGCCTTACCTGGGAAGCCTCAGCAGCAGCACGGCGGTTGTTGAAGAACACGAAGGCAGCTGCTTTCTGTTCTTCCTCCAGAGTTCTGCACTGCTCTGTGGCAACTTGGGGAGCAAGCTCCTTGATCTGTTCATTGTAGAAGTCAATGGAGTCCACCTTTTGTCCCCACAGTCCAAAGAGACCTGTCTTGTGTGTGGGCCTGTTTCCTTCTGGAAATGTTGGACTCTTCGACAAATCAAACTGAGATTCCACGTGTGCTAAACTCTTCTTGGCACTCTCCAGCTTTGACCACATCTCTGAAAGCTGCAAAAAACACCATGTGGCTAGTACTTTCAATTCAAACCAAAATGCAGCTTCTAACAGCATTACTTTGTCACCAGATTCTTCAGAAAAGTGGCATAGGATAGGTCATCACCAATCAAGGCTTTTACCTTTTTGTGGTTGGTAACAACCATGCACTTCTCATAGCTGTCAGGGTGCAATTTCTTAAAGAAAGTATCAACTTGTTGGACACGAGTCATTCCCCTTGGAGGTTTTGGGATGTCACGAACTAGACACGAGAATTGCTGGGGATAGGCTTTCTCATGCGCTTGCTCCGAAGTGCGAAGATCAATCATGTGTTTGTAGTTCTTCACCAGCACATAGTATGTCACAAATGACACCCAATAGACGCCAATCAGAAATGCCCAGAGCTTTGAGCTACCCGGCTGTCACATGCCAAGGTGAAAGAATAAATCAATGTATTGCCAATTCCAGAATCAAACCAATTGGCAACTCCAGAATTTCCAATTCAAAAAGGCATTTTTGAAAGCACAATTGGAAAATGAGTGGAATGGGATTTTGCAGGTGCTGCCCACTTACTTCAACATTGCCAATGGCCAAGTTGTCAATTGGTTCATATGTGTTATTTGGATTTATCTGGAGCTCCAGCTCATTTTGGTGACTCGTTACAGCAATCGGTATGAGCACCGGTATACAAAACAAAGCAGAGTAGCCAAAAATTTCCAATGCTGTCAAAAAAATCCGCATGCACAACATATCCACCACCATCAACAAGTGCATGCTTGCATTTTTTCACACTTGAAGAGAGAAAAGAAAAGAAAAGAAAAAAAGACCCATCAAAACTTGTGCCATGCTTGAGATTTTTCCACATCCCACATTTCAAAAGGGCTTTTGCATTTCTTGCATCTCGCTTGCCATGGCCATAAAGTGCAGTGCAGAAGAGCTTCTCCACAGTCCCAATATACATACCCAAAGTCCCATAGCTTCTCGCACAAGGTACCAAAATCCTGGTACCCAATGGCTGTCAAAGATTTTCTTTTCTCAAGAATTTCGTGGCAATTTGCTGCTGCTTGAGTTTTGTTTGCACGTTGTAAGCTCAGACGCAGATTTGCAAGGAAAGTGATCAGGATGTTTAGAGCAAGAAATGGATCCAAAAGAGTCTGAGCAAAATGGGAACTGATGAGGAAGAAGAAGAAGAAGACAAGACCCATTCTCTGCTTCTGTGTCTCTCTCTGGATCCATTCTTTGACCACTATTGGCTGAGATTCATACTCTTGCAGAAAGACACGTGCAGTAAGGACAATGGGGAGCAGAAGAGATTCTTAGGTCTAGAGGCTTTGGAGCTCACCAGTGGAGAAGAAGTTGATGTAGACGGTGGCATCCAATCCCGCAGTTTCCGCAAGCTGGACATCAGTGGCAATGAAAGCTTCTTTGATCCAGGCACATGGGTTCCAGACAAACCGTGATCTGGGCGGCAGCGGCGGAGGGCCCGACCCAGAAAGTATTCGACTACAGTAGTAGATATTGTAGTTCATCGGCCATCGAGAAAGAACTGTGTAAACCAGCACCAACAAGCAGAAAATGGCAAACGATGTCAGGAGCGAGGTGATGAATGCGCCTGTGGCCACCATTTTCTTTCTTGTTCTTGTTCTTCTGCTTCGGCTTCTTCGGCTTCTGGGTGATCCGTAACGGAATCGCTGCTAGAAACGGGTCGATAAACTAGCTTGAGCTTCAGTAGAGCGCCGGTATCGCTGTTGTTTGGTGAGACAGAAGCTGCAGCATCTGATGTTGTCGCCAACAACAGTACATATTGCGGCAGCAGCACCAGCCAACGTTGAGGAGCTTCTTCCTGCCCATTTTTAACCATCAAAATTCTCTCCAGAGAGAAGAACTAGAAAACAGCAACATTGCCAAGATGCAAATGCTGAACAAACTTCCGGAAAGCTCCCAAATCCCACCTCAAGCTGTTTTATACAAACAACGGTCACTGACAAAACTCTATGACAAGAGCTATTGGAAGCAGAAGAAAACAAAAACACGTACACAAACACCGAGAGAAGAGCCCCACACACACACACACTCACTCACCCACAAACACAGCGACTGGAGATTAGTGCACAGCGAATTGAAGGAAGTTATTATGCGAGGAAGGTGATGGACAGACAAGATAGCCGCCACCCCAAGAGATCCAGCAGCGCCTCGACAACCGCGCGCGCGACGGGTCTCGCACGCCTGCATACGCCAAACGCCAAACAGGATCGAGCGACGCAAGTAGCGCCAAGGGGCCACAGTAAACTAGCACCCACCAGCGCACCATCCACTGGATGTCCGTTACTACTCAGCTGTGGATGAACCTCAACTGAGTTAATATTTGGTTTCATCTTGGTAACCAATTCTGTAGGAAATACCTAGGTCTCATATATAGGCAGATAGGTAGGAAAATAGGCAACTTCTAGGTAAGTAGATGGTTTATACATAGCTAAGGGCTGTTTCTACTACCTACCTACTAACAACCTGCTTGTGGGTTGCTTGTGGGTTGTACATAGGTAGGTAGGAAAAAAAAAGCAACAAGCTAACCACCATAGTTAACTAGGGAACTGGAACCCAACAGAAAACAGTTTCCTGACCACTTATCATTCATCCTTCGTGGTGCACTGGTGGGTGCTTGTTCACCTAGAAGTTGCCTATTTTCCTACCTATCTGCCTACTATATATGAGACCTAGGTTTTTCCTACAGAATTGGTTACCTAGATGAAACCAAATATTAACTTAGTTGAGGTTCATCCACAGCTGAGTAGTAACGGACATCCAGTGGATGGTGTGCTGGTGGGTGCTAGTTCACTGTGGCCGAGATATATTTAGCATCTTGTCAAGAGAGATTTAGTATTACATGGTGACAAATTTTTTAGAACCTGTCCAAAAAATTTCAAGAGCTCATTCAAAAAATCTGTTGTCGTCACCCACCCAGCTGGTTTTTTTTTTTTTTCCCTCGAATTTTGTGGTTTCTAAAATTTGGTGAATTTTTTTTTTAATTTAGCAAGTTTTTTGGAATCTACACAAAAGAAAGATTTCCAATTTTTTCCAAAAACATTTGTCATATCAGTGCAAAAATTCAAAAAACAAACACACACACTCTCTCTCTCTCTCATGCCACCCCTCTAAATTTGAAATTTGACCCTTTTTCTCTAAAGAAACAGAAAATTTGTGATAGAATGTTGTATATTAATTTTTATTTTTAGTGTTTGTGCAAAATTTCGCACCAAAAGAAAGGGTACTTTTAATTGAAAGTGTCTTTTACACACACACACACAAACAAAACAAAAAAAGAGAAGTTTGGTGGTTTTTTTTTGCCCCCTCATTTTCCCTTTTCTGGGATACTTTACTTAGGAAAAGATTGAGGAAGATGGATGAAATTGAAGATTGGCAAATAAGGATGGGATAGATGGATGGAAAATTAGGTGGATGAAGAGAGGTGCAAGTATCGTTTTGTGTTCAAATCAAAATACAGGTGTAAAATACGCTTTCACCTTCTTCAGTTGAGGCCCCTTAGAGGGCTATTCAACTCAGGAAATGTTAAATTTGGACTTTGAAACCTTAAAATTAGTGTACTGACATGAAATTTTTAAATGTTTAGAACTAATCACATTTTGGGCTTTTTCCATGGCACCAGTGTAGGTGCTGTTTCACTCAAGGCAATGAGTCAAATCCTGGCAGAGGCTGACACATAGGCCATGATATTTTGCTTCATTATTTAGTTTTTTTTAATTATAAATTACAATTCAGATTACAATACTTTTAAATGGATTTTAACCCATGTTACTTTAACAGAACATTAAAATTTCCAACTAAACCAAAAATGGCACAAGAAAGAAATAAAATGAGATGCTTCATAAACCTGCACTTAAGCAGCACTCTTGTGCACTATCAATGATGATCAACTTGTGCAAAAATTGAATTGATTTTGAGAAAACTAAGTTTCATTTGAATGAAAATATTGAATGACATATGCGACTTGAATTCATTTCAATTCAAATTCTTTAATCTAGTGATGGGTTTAGGTCCTAGGTTACTTGGTTTCTTGTCTTGGGGGCTTTGCATTGTGTGTTTTGCACTTTTGAGTGATGTATTTTGTTTGGACTTCCGTCCTTTATTTTTCCTTCTCTTGTTCCCTTGCCGGGTGTTTTTCCTTTAATTATTTCTTTCTTTCTTTGAAGCTCAACCACCCCACTCCTTCCCCTATCCATGTAGGTGGATAGGAAAAGAAAAATTAACATATGTTTTTCTCATGTCCATGGTATTTATGATATTTAATCAAATTTGAGTTTAACATAAATAATAATGAACTATTTGGAACCTTATGAGTTCATAAAAGAAAAAACAAAGAAAGGGGGACAAGATTATGTTCACTTTGTAATATTGCCCTTTGGGCAAAAGCATTACACTTGTTGAATTCAAATCCTTACATTTAATTCAAATACATTTATTGAAATTCAGATTTGTATGTTTCATTCAAATTTTATTCAATTGGATTCAAACTCAGTTGAAGAGAGATGGGATGCAAATTGGCGCGAAAGTATTGAAAATTTGCTCATGACTATGGTGTTTTTTTTGAAAAGAATGAAAAACATAAATTTGAAAAGACATTTTTCTATTGCTCTTTATTGAGGAATCAACAAAACATATTCTAATTTGAAATTATCATCCAAAAAAATGACTTATGAAAGCTAAAGTTGCTCAATGTAAGCAGCTTCAATCATTCCAAATAAACCAAAACTGACACAAGATAAATAAATAAAATGAGATACTAAACAAATTAATTAGAATGAATTCTTCAAATAAATGAGGTTTCCAAATTGATCATCTCCTCTAATTGACTTTCAAAGCTTTTAAGTTCTAGACTTTCAATTTTATTTTATTTTACTAAATCATTTCTTTATGGATGTGCTTGAAGAAGATGGCATATTTCTCAACCTGAGGTCCAAGCTACTTACTTTTAGCATTAAGGTGTTGGAAACCCAAGTGAATGCAAAAGCCTTTTGTTCAAAGGAATGGCCCAATAAATTATATTGGGTGCACTTTTGTCATGGTTAGTTATAATGGGAAGAAGAAGGGGTCAAGAAAAAAAAAATCCATATTTGATCATTTGCAAAAATTTGTGCAAGCCTCTTATTCCATTATACTCTATATATTGGTGCATATTTTCTGTAATAATACTTTAACCCTTGTCTGTATATAGACATTTAAAAACACATAGGCTAATAAAAAATTAGGTAGTTTTGGTGGATGATGGATGGGTGGACCTCACAAATACACATAAAAAACGTTAACTTAACTTAGCTGCTGGTCATTGTATGGAACTGGTGTCCAATGTGAACTTCCCAACTGCTGTCATGTCTGGTGTTTGAATCCCAGTTTCTGAGACAGTATCAAATGTGGCCATGCTGCCTATGCTTGTCTATGTCAGTCACACCAGAGTGTCTACCTAATAGCCATGCAACAAAATGAAATCTTAAAAAGAGTTTCCAGAGTACAATCCATTGAGGAGGGGTTTTTATTCCATGTGTGATGAATTAATTAAATGGAGAGTTCAGCAATTTAGGTTTTAGGGTTCCCAAGTTCAGCAATTTAGGGTTTAGGGTTCCCAAGTTCAGCAATTTTGTTTTGGTTGCAGATGAGCCATTTTGATTAGCCCATCCACAAAAAATAATACTGAAATTATGGAGGCTTTCCACAATACAAGTCTCTATTCTCAAGGTGAAAATATTGAGTGCCTTCTCCCCCTTTGGCCCACCTAAATATATAGGTGAAAAGAGTACAGCTTTGGGCAGACCATATGGGACAAAAGTGACATGCCATTGGAAACATCTTTGGGAACACATTCAATACTTTACAAGTCCTTTGAGAACTTTTGGGGAACACATTGGGAACAACAAAGCCCCAAACAATCCAACTCTCCTCACCCCCTCTCCCAAAAAGAAAAAATAAAAAATAAAAATCTAGGCCTCTTCAGTGGATTGCTGCATTGCCTCATTGCCTGGGCAAAATTTATATTACTACATTTGTTTGTCACTATTTTAGATCTAGGCTAATGGCAGGGATATTACAATTGAGGCGCTTAAGTATTTTTATTAACAGATTTGATATGTTGGACATCCCTACAACTAATTAATACCTACCACTGACAATAGGCCAATAACATGTTGAACAAAAACCAATAAGAGGAAATTGGGGTGTCAGAACTTTGCACCCCCTAGTCTCAATTATTTGGGTCATGACATCACACTCATGTGGAACTCACAGCATGTTTCAATCATACTAGTGTCTTTTATGGTGCCAAAACAAGTTACAAAACAAGGTGCATTACCCTACCTATCATATAAATTCTGGATAAAAGTCATAGTATAAATTTTTATAGTTGCAAAACAAGTTACAAAACAAGGTGCATTTCATACCTATCATACAAATTTTGGATAAAGTCATAGTATAAAACTCTATAGTTGCAAAACAAGTTACAAAACAAGGTGCATATTGTTTGATTCCTTTTCATGTTTTGGATGTAGTATGTGTTGTGTTATTATTCTTTTCTTTTCTTTCTTTTGGTGGGGTTGTTGTAACTTGTCTTTGGCTTTGTCCTTCGTGGTGTTTTTTATTCAATTTGTCCAAATAAAGTGATTGGCTACCATGTGCTTCTAGTGGTGTGTTAATGGCGCATATTTGTTTTAGGGCTAGTGAATCCAATTGATTACGCAAATACTTTTTTTTTTTTTAAGTGGCTAGATGAATTAGTCTTTTCTCATAATTTGGTGGCAAGAACTCGATGACTATTATAGGTTCATGTGTTTACATAAAATTTTATGCTTCAATATGTGAGGCTACTACAAGCGAGGCAAGGTAAAAGAAGGGGTGACAAAAGCTTGAACATGACAACTTTTGTGGCTACCAAATGATGTGAAGATCAATAGCCATAGGAACATAAGATACTTGGAACAAACTCCTTGACCATAGTTGCAAAGTTATTTGATGTACCCTAGCATATCTTGTTTTATTTCATCAACTTTTAATTATGATTCTACAAGTCATCAACCATAACAAACCTCTTTATTTTAGTTTTTTGCATTCTCATTTATGTCAGTAAAATAAAAATTATTTTTAATTATGATTCTACCTGAGTCATCAACCATAGCAAACTTCTTTATTTTAATTTTTTTCATTGGTTCATAATAATTTGGAGATGCAGATTGATACACAAACTTGGGTTGTATACCTCTTATAACAACCCTTCCTTACTTAGTCACCGACTCTAAACTTGAGATTTCCTACAATTTTTCAAGTACTACAAAAGTACTTGCGCCGTCTTGATCTCTACAACTCTAAACCATATATTACAGTTGAGAAGTATATTGCATTCGTTCATCCAAACGAGTAGTAAATTACATCTCTCTCCATGGAGATCGTCATCTAAAATTATGCCTTTTCTGAAACCCCCAATCCATACATCTCGCCATACAACTTTTTGTGGTAGAAACGACTTGTACCCCATAGGCTTTTTCTCTATTCTCAACACTCGTCTATCCAACATCAAATTCTAATATGGGCTTTCTATAAGCCCTACATACTCCTCTCCATGTTTAGGATTATCTATTGTTTGATTTTTAATAATTTATCGATTTGCCTCCAAGTCCAATTGTCACTGTAAAGTCCGAATCACCATCCAATTCATCTTGTTTCACAATTCTTCATCTTCAGAATTTGTAGATTGTTCTACAGTCCTTATGGTGTCAACTGCGTAAACCTTTTATATTTTCTAACATACCCCTTAAAATTCTGAATTGAAAAAAAAACAACGCTACTCATCGGAACACTTTCATTTACAACATACAACAAAATTTGTAGAAAACCTTCCCATTACTAAAAGAAAGATTAGAAAAAAAAATTCCCCACAAGATGGTCGCCAAATAATAGATTTGAAATTTAAATTCCTATAGAATATTTCACACTACTATAACAACATATTTGCATTTCACATACATATGTTGACTATTTATGTCTTAAGTCTCAACAAACTTAACATTACCATTAATTCCAACATCAGATTCATGGTTATTGCATATAACCAAAAATTGCACTTCAAAATACATTATAAAAAACTCCAGAAACAATATTACAGTTCATTTCATCATAATCTAACACTTCAAAATATTCACACAAAAGATTAACATAAAATTCATTGTAGAAGTTTATGCTTATTTGTATTACTGAAAACATGAATCCAAATTATAACATAATCCCATGTTTTGTTGAAAAAAATCCAAAACAAAACTTAAAATATGTGTTATATCAAAACAAAATATGTGGTTTTCTACCCCAAGTACCTCCAGCTAACGCACCCCCAAACTCCTCAAAAGACTCAAATGTGAATCTAAAGGTGAAAAACAACGGAAGAAGAAGGAATTGGGATGCACTCCCTAACTTACAACACTTCAGGGGTAAAAGGGGCGTGCTGGAACTTCAAGATGGGGACTAGGACAAATGACAAGCAAGTCAACTATTCACACAAACCAAACAAACCAAATAACAAGTTGGTTAATGCATAATTGGAGCACTTTTGATGCACGGACAAACCATGGGCATACACAAACTCACAAGATTCACCACGACTCGGACTTGGGGGAAGCCACCTCCTTCCCTCTTATAGTATTCTCTATGCCTGGCCACAAGGGCTACACCTAAATGTCATTTTGTCTCGAGACTCCCAAGTCAAGAATCTTGAAATTGGGACTTTCGCGACTATGGAAACGCATAACTTTTTGTGCAAACCTTTGATTAAAGTGAAGCTTACAAAAAAGTTATAACCCTTGTTGAGAGCTTTCTAACGATATGTGTCACATCACCTACATGCAAGTAAATCAAGGCGATTCCCGACTTTTAGTGGTTAGGAGTCAAATTGACACTTTGACCCCTGGCCCTTCTTTCAGGCATAACTTGTGTTTTAAATATTCAAATAGGTCATGTGAACCCAATTTAGACATCTACATTTTAAGAGATTTCCCATGGTATATAAAGAACTTTTCAATCCAATGAATTTTGACCTCTAAAATTGCTCTTTGAATATTTGAAAATCCATCGAAACTCCAATTCCCAAAATGGGAGCCCATTTGGGAGTGTGTGGGCTCATTCCCTCACATTTTCCTACACTTTCAAGAGTGCAAATGTGACTCCTAAGTTGCACTCTCATCCTGCACCTTTTCAAACCATAGCCTTGGTCATGAGCCCAAGGTTAGGGTCGCAACATCTTCTTACTCTTCTTTAAAACTTCCTTGTCTCATCTTCTCCTCTTTCTCCTTTTGTTTTCCAAAACTCTCCCTTTTTGAACTATCCCAAGTCACATCATCATGATTCAAACAACAAGAATTCAAAATTCAAACTAACAAAGTTCCCTGATTAGTCCTTATCTTAATTACCTTGTTAGTTAGGGAGGTAGGTAAATTAGGTGTAAATACATGGATTTGTTTTGAAAATTGGGTTAAGTTTTTTTTATTGACTCATCCCATATGCCCATGATTTTTAATATGAAAATGTAAGAAAAAACACCTTGTTTATATATTTTTCAAGATGAGAATGAAAGCCAAAACATATGGGATAAATTTTTTAGTTCCAAAAAGTTTGTAACTAAATTTTTTTAATTGCAAGTTACTTGCAACTAAAAAATTTATCCCATTATTAACCTCTTCATTTGTGAATTATGTAATTAAGTAGATGAATGACCACTTAACTAGTTAATTAGTCAACTAATAAGTAAAATAATTAAATAATAATAATACTAATTCATAACTGAGTAAATTATAAATTAATTAGTTAATTAATTAACATGATAATTAAATAATTAAAAAACTAAAATATAATTAATCAACTAATAAATTGACCAATTAACTAATTATTAATAATATTAATCATCAATAATTTTTAATTAATTCATTACTTATTTATTATTAAATATGACTAAATCTACTAGTTAAATAAATATTTAAAATTAAATACGAACTATAATTATTTTTGAACTAATTTAATTAACTAATAATTGGTGAATATTGAAATAAATAAATATTTACTAATAACTTATCAATAAATAGTTCATTACAAAAAATCATAATTGAAACATTAACCAATTTATAATTATTGAAAATTAATTATAAATCTTAAGTATTAAAATTTACAACTATAACTAGTAGCTAGCCTAGGTTAACTACATTATTAGAATTATTTCCATTATTTTTTACTTTTTAAAGTTAATGATAAATATGAAAATAATTATTTAAAAATAATAATGTTATTATTATAGCTAGTTGGTAGCCAAAGCTAGTTATTTTATTTTTATTATTCATATTATTATAATAACTATTTATGAACTATTATATTATAAATTTTAATATTTTTAATTTAAAAAAATCCACATTCTAATTAATTATATTTTTCCTTTGAAAATAATTTTTAAATTTATATAATAATTCACTAGATTTCCTTTCTAATTACAACAATAATTATTTAAAATTTTATTAAATTAATTTAGTACTCGAATATAATTTAATAATACTTAATAATTTATTACTTATAGTAATGATAATAATAATGATAATATCATTTGTGGCTAACCTAAGTTAGTTATTGTATATTATTATATACAATATTGTGTCACTTGTTATGGCTATTATGATTTATTATAATATATATTTTAAGTACATAGTAATAATAATTTCTAATAAGGGCATTAGTCCTTTGAAAAGAATTTCAGTAATTATATAATAATTTTTTAGATTTATTTAGTTTTGATTTGAATAATGAGTATAAATAAATACACAAATATTGAAAATAGAAATATAATAAAATTATTATTGGAAGTATTAACTTACTTAAGTTAACTATTTTTTTATTGGTACTTTTATTATTATGTCGATTTTTATAGCTCTTGTAAAATTATAAATATCAGAATTTAATAATATCGTTAGGCACAATGGTTTTAATTTTAGTAATTATGTATATATATTTTTCTATCTTATTGATGTCATTATCATCATCATCATCATCATTATGTCATAAAATAATGTTATTTTAAAATTTTAATCAAATACAATGTTGAAGATTAATTTTTATTATAATATAATTTATAATATAATATCTTAATAATAAAAATAATAAATGTCATTTGTAATAATTTTAAAAAATATTATAGATGGCTTGGATAAACTTATAATATGGTCGCAATATATTTAATAAATATCTTACATATAATTTTAATAAACTCAAAATGTACTTTTAATGTAATCATAATATCAATGCCATTGAATGTTAATAATAATCCTTGAATACACTTGTAATATGGTTGTTCATATATATCCAAAACATACATTTTAAAATCTTAATATATTTAATTATACCCCTTAGAATACGCAAAATACACCTTTGTATACTTAAAGGATTGTGACTAAATTTGTCACGTTTGCAACTAATGGAACATAAGTTGTTATTTTTGAATGAAAACCAAACTAAATCTTATTCACATGGAAGGATGAAAACCAAACATAGTCACAAATGACTAATTGTTGCATGTAGTCGCAAATAGACTAGTTACATTTTGGCCAATTTCTACTAATGTAAGTAGGTAGGTAGTTAGACCTAGGTAGATAGGTAGATAAGACATTTGCAATAAGCTTATTTTACTTGGGTTTAACATTTATGGCCAAACCTTCTTTTATTGATTTATTCCAAATGTCATTTGTTTAATATTCCTAATGCACTTATTTATATATTTTATAAATTTGAAAGGTAGGACAAACAATATTGGATATCTTAGTTGTGACCCACTCATAACTTAAGTCTTGCAACTATTACAATTGCAAATGAACAAACATTTAAGCTTTTTAAAACGTTTAAATCCCAATACATTGTCCTTTTACTTTTTAAAGTGTAAAAGGTTTTTCTAGACCTTGATTTGGCACACCCATGGTAGTTTAGTTTGTTAAAAAATGACACAAAATGAGAAAAACATGGATGTGAAAAGTAAGCAAGGTCAATGTTTGGTTATTGGCCTATATCACATTTTAAAATTCAACATATTCATCTTCTGTAGGGTTCTTTTGTGTTGTTCTTTTACCTTTGGAGCTCAAATGGTTAATTTACATCTAATTTAACGTACCCATAACATTTTAGATTACTCAAAAAAGGACAAAAAACAATGAAGATATGAAGTTTAAAAATAAAAGATCATTTAAAAAATACACACTATGTGATTTCAACATGCTTTGTGTTTCTTCAATGTTGTATCTTTGCCTCTAAAGTTGAAACATATATTAATGTAAAGATTACCTTGGCATTCCCATGATGTTTTACATCACAAAATAATAATAATAATAATAATAATAATCCAAATTATTTAATCACTAGCCAACAATAGTCAATTAACGGTTTTGCCCAAACATAATTTATCTACTAGGTACATAGTAATTAATATAATTCATAATAATTAATAATAACTATTAATCTAGAATTTAGATATTAATTATAATAGTAATGATAAAAATAACAATATTATTATTATTGTAACTAATAGTTGGGTAGTTGGATGGTTGCACAAAGATCCAATATAATAGTTGCAAAGTAGTTGCAAACAAGTTGTTAATAAATGCTTAATGTATTATAATTATATTATAGTTGTCATACGTGATTTTCGTGCAACTTGCTAAGTCAAACATGGTTGACCAAAATTGTATATATGGTGCATACATTCATTTTTATATAGGTTCATCTTGGAAATAATATGTAATTATAACAAAGCTCCATGAATTTTTTATGTAGTATTTTTTTTAAAAAATTCCTCATATTCCCATGGGATAGTTGCAAATGAGTTACTTCAAAACTCTAGTTGCAAAGTGGGGTTTATGTGGACACAATTTCTCATAGTGAAGGAAAATAAAGTTCACATGCCACAATTTTTGGTTGGAGTTTACTATTGTAAGAAGTTAATTGTTATAGTTGTGGGGATGTGTGTTCATGTTGGAACTCTTTTATTGCGACTCCTTTTCTTGAATGGGAGAAAAATTGCCAAGGGGAGCAAAACCATAATTTTAAACAACAAGCAAGTGACCATAAACACATCAACAATTCATGATGAAAAGGAACAAGACCATGGGTTGCTTACGTAGGGTGGGGGAGAAGGGATGGGGGATGATCATTTAAACAAAATGACAAACACCAATGCAACATGTCCATTCTTTCTTTTAGGAGCCATTTTTTTGTAACTCTTATGCAAATTTGTAGATAATATGGCTTCAAATTTTATGCATTGATAAAACATTGTAAGAATTTTGCATTTGCATATTTGTTATGTATTATGTTGTTAAAATCCAAAGTAAGAAATGATGACAACAAAAAATGCATGGGATGCAAAGGCATAAAAATGAATTTGTAATTACTATTTTCATTACTTAATGAATTTCTAAAACCTTATGAAATCATTTGAAAATGACATATTTATGGGATTTTTCTTAAATTATACACATTTACATAATAATATAATCCAACATCTTTTTGGGTAATAAGAATTAAGAAATTTGTTTTAAAATTTTGTAATTAATAATATTTTCCTTGAATCACTACCTATGTTATGCCATGTGTTTACTTGATTCTAGTTAATCCACATGAATGGACCCAATAGGGTGAAAGAATCGTAAAATATACAAAAATGTTGAAGAATTAAATTGAGTTTAAGAATAAAGACAACTTTTGACACAAACACAAGAAAGTAAATTCAAAATCTATTGAAGTTTCATTAAATGAAATCATTGTGCATTCCATTGAATTTATGATACATTGAATACAAAATTTGAGAAACTTTTAAAATAAGAAAAATAAATTTTCATTAAATTTTTTAATGAAAGAGATTTGTATTAAGCTAGGATATAAAATTCATTGTATATTCAAATACATTGTTAAAAAATTGTATTTTCTATTTGTTAAACATATTGAACAAATACTTGAAATGTTACACTACAAGAATAAACATCAAAAGCTACTAGCACTTAGAAAAATCTACTTGAAATCAACTTTTCCAATGTGGAAATTGAAAATCAATTCACACTAATGAAAAAATATATATTATATTTGATAATTCAAGTGAAAACATTGAACATTTGTATAACAATTTTGATGATTAGTTTTGTTGTTATCGATTTGACAAGTAAATTGTCAAAGTAGCATAAAATTTGTATATATGAATGTAGTTATAGTAATATGACAATATAAGCCTTAAGTTGTTGATGATTTTGAATCTAATTGTGTATGTAAAAATATAAAGAATGTTGAAAATAAGGAGTTCAAGATCAAATCTAATGGTCATCAAGGTATCAAAAAAATATGACCATTTATTTTGTTTCGATACTTGCAATCATTCCTTTACATTTTAATGGCATGGCAACTAGTTCATCTTTAGTTAAGGAAACCCATTTTAGTGAATGTTGCATCAACAAGATTTCATGTTCTTTTAGTTGTGGACCAAATTTTAAACTTCTATAATTTTATTTTTTGAATAACTAGTGCCACAATGTGCAAGTTTATGAAGGGATGCCAATTTGAATTCATCATGGTGTTTAGTCATATTGTTTCAGTGCAATTACTCCAAGTGTGAATAGGATTTAAATGATAAGGCCATATTGTGAAAAAATTCAATATTTTTTCCATCTTATGTCCAAATTTTATGAAAGCATCTATAAGAAATCCCACTTATAAGGGCTTTTTGATAATACTAGGAACTTGCACAAATTTCATTAAATTTTTTTATTTATTATTGTGTTGATATTTTGGGACAAAATTGTGCAATATTCATAAATTAGGTTCTAGGATTTAAGGAGGTTCAAGTGTAAGTTATAGGTCATGTTCTAGGGTCCTTGAATTGGAGGTTATGAGTTTTGTTGGAATCGTAAGTTGGGAACTTAACAAAGTATTTCATTTTTTTCAAAATTAAACTAGAAGTGCTACCACATTTAAACATGTTCAAATTTTTCAACCTAAATTTGAAATCAAATTTCCTTAAATTTTGAATGTCAAAATTGATTTAATTTCCATTGACAAAAATTACTCAAAATTCAATAGCTTTTGCACCTTAGGAATTAAAATCATGAAATCCAATTGAGGGCTTTCCAACAATACCAAAGACACACCCCAATTTCCTTAAATTTTTTTGTTTTGACTTAATTGAATTTTCAATGATAAAACTGTTCAATATTTGATAACTTTTACATTATAGGTCTAGACATTACAAAACACCTTGGTGCACGCATATTCATCAATGACTTTCCAATGTTAACAATTGTGTAATGGGAAGTGTTGTGGTTTGGGAGATTTCAATGGGACAAACAAATAATTCATCACATAATGATTTTATTCATTATGCTAGATTCAAACCTCCAATTTGAAACCTTCCCTTCCTCATATAATAAAACTCAAGGGTGAAAGCATTACCAAAATAATTAAGTTGTGCAATGCAAGAATCAAGTGTACATTTGATTTTGGTAATGTTCTTGTTTGTGGGTTGTGTAAAAATTGATGCAACCTTCAAAAAATGAATTTCTATGTTTTTTGTAATGCATGTCATAAAAAAAAACCACTCATTCATGTGATAGATAAAGGATAATTGTGCATTATAATGTGTCTTCAAATTACACTACACAAATTCTAAGAAATTTTTACAAGATTAAAAACTTCTCCTCGAGAAGCATGAACTTCTATCAAACATGCCCTTTCATCATATGCACACATAATGTTCCAAAAGTCACCCACAAATTAAGTCAAGTGTGATTGAAAATTTCAAGCCCAAGCCCTACACCAATGCTCAAGCAGCTCTTCCTAGTGTTTGTTTCATTGCCAAATTTTTACCAAATGTTGACCTAGAAAATATGATTTCAATTTATAGAAAGGATTCTTCATGGGAAAAAATTGCCCAAATTTATTATATTTATATTTTTTTTGTGCAAATTGTCATATTTTCATGATAAGTTCCATAAATACCCAAGAAGGTTAAAAATATATATATATTTTTCTATTTTCATATCTAGTTTGTAACAAAATTTGGCTAAATCATTTTTGGGTGATCACCACTTTGACTACATCACAAAATCCTTAAAAGAAACATGTTCTTCACTATGTGTAAAAACAACAACCTACCTTCCTTTAATACTTTGACAAATTCCACACTAATTATATATTTGAAAAGACATTGAATTTTTCAAAAAAAAAAAAACACAAAAAACACAAAAAAATCGTTAAGGAAATTAAGTTATTAAAAAATAAAAAAATTTAATTTTTTTAATAAATAAAAAAATAAAAAAAA
>Ga0116227_10008106_pt1 | contig 20027 bp, 20 predicted proteins | sample S1TSphgellanicum_FD_89693 | JGI IMG/M metagenome (GOLD analysis project Ga0116227, IMG submission 89693) | Host-associated microbial communities from peat moss isolated from Minnesota, USA - S1T2_Fb - Sphagnum magellanicum MG | ecosystem: Host-associated > Plants > Peat moss > Unclassified...
TATAATAAGTGGGTAAGTCCTGGTAGCCAGCCTCCTCTCTCCTGAGCTCTTCCTGATCAAGATTGATCCGGCAATGGACTGCAGAAGTTTCAAACTTACCGTCGTACTTCAATTTGGGTTCGGCAGCTACCAGCCCAACCATTTCCCCGGTGTTCAGCGCAGCAATTTTACCCGCAGGAATTAAATCAGACAGTTTTTCATTCAATGTAGTCGACGTTTTATTCCGATCTATAGATAGGTTTTCGGTGATCTGCTTAGACTGACCGAATAACTTCTCCAACCAGTCAAGAGTATCCTTGTTTCTAACAGAACCGGAAAAGACATTCCCCACTACCGAGGTTATTACAGCCGCGCTGTCCTTACCATATTGCTGCTGAAGCATAGGAAGCTCCTGCATCCCCAATACCACACCGAACCGCATTGATCTTGCTGTAGAAATCACATTCTCAATCCGGTGACAATACAATACCGGGCATTCATCGACAATCAAAGCACTCGGCAGATTGCCCCGGCTGTTCATCAAACGCGTCATCCGGTTGATAACTCCTGAAAAGCAGGCCGAAGTGATGTTCTGTGTATTTGGATTACTTGCCAGCACCAAGACCCCTGGCTCATTCCGATCAGAAATTTTCAGGTTGAAATCATCACCAGAAAAAACCCAAAAGGTTTCCTTTGTGGCGAGCCTGCTCATGAAAACTTTTAGGGTGCCGATCTGTCCCTCCAGCTGATCAAAGGCTTTTAATTGGAAGGCACTCCGAAAGGGAGAAAGTAAGGAAGTGAGCTCAGGCTCAACAAACAGTGTATTGAAAATCTCTTCATAAGACCTGTTCATAAAAGCCATCACATGGGGAAAAGTTGAATATTTTCCATTCTGGTGCTTACTGAAAAAATAAATACAGGCAGATAGAAAGTTGATGGCTGATTGGGTAAAAAACTGATCACTCCCTCCTGATTTATCTCCTTTCTTCATGGCCTCGACCAACGATTCCGCAGTCTCTGATGCATCACCCAAAGTCTGAAGCCACTCCTTCCGAAAAATATTAATCCTCCGGCTCTTTTCCGGTTCTGAAGGGTTGATTACATGAAAAGTGTAATGCTTACATTTACCTAGCTGTTTAGCCAGCAGAAAATGGTAATAAAGGATTTTCCCCAGATCCGGATACTTGAAATCAAACACGCATAAACAAAATCCCTTGGCCATCAATTGCCTGATGATTGGGTTTATTAGACTGAATGATTTCCCGGAACCTGGTGTACCGATTATTAAACATGAACGATAGATGTTGCAAAGGTTAATCCAGCCATCATGCGCTTTACCTTTGTGATAGAACTGCATTGGAATATTGACCGAACTCTCCGTCTCCACTTTCTCAGTCGGCTGCATAAAACTTTCCTGATCGACATTCCACTTGTCCTTACCTATCCCTGAGCGGATCAGTTTGGACACATTGTCCAATGACAAACTAACCATCAGTGTACCCAACAGAGAAGTCAGCAGATAAAGAAAATTGAAACCGCTGATCCCATAATACAGTACTGGTGATGGTCTATTACAGCACCACATGCTTCCAAAAAACAACAGCAGGCCCAGGGATAGCGGATACATGATATCTTTCTTCGGATCAAGGTCAACTTTCTTTTTAGATAGCGTGCCAATACTTACAAGACAGACGATAGTCAGGATAGCAAATTTGCTATACAGGATTTCCTTGTAAATAGCCAGGTAGCTGATTTTGACCAGTACGGTCTTAAAAATGCCCCAGAAAGGGGCATCGATGAAAACGAAAATGGCCGCTTCCAGAGCGGCCATCATGTAAATTGTACATTGCAGGAAACCATGCAGTTTCTGCATTTCCTTGGTTTCTTCCATAATATAAATTGATAAATAATAAATAGACAGGAAAGCCAGAAATGGCTATTGAGGATTTCTACTCGCTATATATTGAGCGTTTGTACTATAAATAAAATGAATAATATACTATACAAATACCACTTAATAGCCAAATTTGAATAATATAACATACATAATTACAACACACAAATAATTAGCATAATATTAACAAATGTACATTATAACATACATTTACAATAAAATGGTTATATTTGAATATTATAATATGCAAAAATGAATATTTTCGAACAGGTCACTATCAAGGACGTAAAATTAGAGATTGGTCAGCTGATCAAATCGACCAGAAAAAAGCATGGCCTCAATCAGAACGAATTTGCAAGCCAGCTGAATATTTCAAGAATTACAGTCTCGAACCTTGAACTGGGAAAGAATACCACATTAGATACCTTGCTAAAAGCATTTCTCTATTTTGACCTGCTCAACAGTTTTCATGAATATTTCCAGGAACTAATCAGGGCAAACCAGCAAAAATCACTTTACTAAAAACATGGCTACGAATGACATCATATCATTATACTGTTTTGACGAAGAAATCGGCAAAATCGGCTTTGATGAGGACAGGAACACTTCGACCTTTCAATACCATCCAGATCACCTGAAATCTGGAAAGTACAGCAATCTGTTTCCTTTCATTTTTAAAAAGACTCCGGCAGCACAGCTATTCAATAAATACAACAATGAAAGCTTCAGGGGACTGCCACCAATGATAGCGGACTCACTTCCCGATGTATTCGGCAATATTATTTTTAAAGCATGGCTGGAGGCCAACCACAAAGATTTTGAAAAAATCTCTGTCATTGAACAACTGGCTTATGTAGCCAACAGGGGAATGGGTGCTTTAGAATACAGACCGGGAAAGAAGATCAAGAAAAACGTCAGCATTAATCTTGATGAAATCACCGAAGTATTGAGCCAGGTACTCGAACAGAAACACCATACTTCCGGAGCACAACTAGACAGTGCAGCACTACTCAATGTCTTCAAAATTGGCACATCGGCAGGCGGAGCACGTCCAAAAATTCTGATTTCCCAACACAAAGAGACCGGCAAGATCATTCCAGGCGATCTGGAATATTCCGCCGAATACAACCATTATCTGGTTAAACTTTCTCTTCCAGACCAGGAGCATCCCTACAGCAGGGAAACGGTAGAATACTGTTATTACCTTACAGCCATTGAACTGGGCATAGAAATGATGCCTTCCAGGCTCATCGAAGGTAAACACTTCGCCACCATGAGGTTTGACAGGCAAAATGGCAAAAAGAAACACATTCTTACAGCCTCAGGAATGACAGGATGGGATTTTAAAGATCCTGAGGTTTCCAGCTATGAGAATCTTTTTGAACTCGCGCTGAACCTGAAAGTAGCACCAAGACAAATAGATGAATTATTCAAAAGAATGATTTTCAATGTGATCTTTTTCAATGTAGATGATCACCTGAAAAATCATTCCTTTATATACGAAGAGCAAGACAACGAATGGCGCCTGTCTCCTGCCTATGACCTTACCTACGCATTAAATCCGCTGATCAGAATCCTCAAAGCTAGCAGAGCAATGTCTATCAATGGAAAACGAAAAGAAATCAATCTTGAAGATTTATTGACCATCGCTGATAAATTTACGATTAAGAAAGCCAAGCAAATCATTGAAAGTGTACAAAATGCGATCCCTCGCTGGCTTGAGCATGCGCTAGCTTTAGGGATTCCTGAAAAAATCATCAGTGAAATGCAAAAAGACTTTATCACTTTTAAATTATAACGATGGTCAAAGAATCTTTACAGGATATCCGCACCTAAGATCTCACTATATTTCAGCGAAATGGTACTGACTCTTCCAGACAATTGCTTTTCATTCATTTCTACCTTTAACAACTTGTTGCCTATTGCTAAAGTTTAAATGATTGCAAAGCCTGTTAAAGGTCTTTTACAAGGCTTCAGCGATTTTGCGCAGGACTAAAAGAGCAAGGCTTTGAGGCAAAAAAATCTTTAGCCGCAGGCGGCGATTTATTTGTCCAAACCCGAAGGGCCTGGCCTTGCCTGAGCAGAGGGATAACTTTGCTGAAGAAAAGACCACAGACGGGCTTAAAGATTTTTTATCAAGATAATATGAATGCTAAATGCAAGCTATTATGTATGCTCATTACTCGAAAATCGGATTATCTTCGATTATGATTCCATATAAGCACATAAATACATTCAGCAATATATCTTCTCCTTTAACACGACGGGCACTGCTCTTGCAAAAATGGCAAAATAGGGTGAATGGATAGGATTGATACGACCTGGAACGGTATATCAAAAAAGGAATACTACTTGACTTGCACTATTTTGAGTTATGGGCAAAAGATATCGGGGAGCGCAAAGACGAACAAACCCAGGATGATTTCCTGGGCTTGCTAGGTAAGAAAGTTAAAGTAGTTTCATTTGACAATTTAAAGGAACATGTTGTGCCCTCGATAAACGATGATGTTACGCTTAGAATTTGGGTGAGCATTACTTTAACGATCTCGCGGATAAATTGAAATTTCAGCAGATATTCAATTAAATAGGTGTAAATTTTCGAACAGGATTAGGCTATTTTACATGGATTAATGTAATCCTTTAATAAACTCGTACTTATTGTCCTTCTCATTATCCTGGGTGAGGATTTCTTTATCCTTTCTTACCATTGACAACAAAGCATATAAGTCGATTACTGCTTTTACTAAAAAGACCAAAAGGCCTACTAAAAAAACCAACATGTAGGGCATCATAACATTTTTATTTAATGGTTAAAATATATTTACTCAATTCTGTTAAATCGTCCTCACTGAGCTTGTCACCAAAGGCAGGCATTTGAGGAGCATCAGCTCTTTTCTTTCCGGGAGATTTGATCCAGCCCTTTAATCCTGCTTCGTTACCTTTGTAAATCGTTGCCATTTCAATAATCGGTGGACCAACAACTTTCAGGTCTTTTGAATGACAAGCGGAACAATTCTGTTTAAAGATGGCGGCCCCCTTGGCTACTTCACCCAGAGATTCTTCGACTTCCAGCTCTTCTTCAACAGGGTTCTTTCTGGCTTCCTCAGAAGCCTTTACAAATGCGGCAGTCTTCTCGGCCATCATTTCCCTGTGTGGGTTGAGTGAATTTGCGCGATAAACGTGTCTTCCTGAGCCCATAAAAACTACCGTTATGGTTAAACACACAGCTACCTTCCAAAAATTCTGATTGATATCTTCAGGCCTTCCGGTTATCGCCTTATAGATCCAATACATCGCGGGCACGGCAATTAATGCCCCTGAGAAAATGATCAACAGCAAGTTCCAGCCCATTCCTTTAGATGGCAGGGTTAACAATACAACCGGTCCAATTAAAAACTGGGCTGCACTGGCAGCAAGTACCAGTGAATAACATTTCTTCTTAATATCATACCTGGTAAGGGTTTTGAACTTCTCTTCAAAGGGATAATTTTTTCTGCCTATATACCAGAAAAGGAATAATCCTGTTACCGCTAACGAAGCAAATATAAAGTGAAGATAGCGGGGAAATACATTGGGCAGCGCGAGCGCAGACATGAAACCTTTTACAGTTCCCCATTTTTCCGGGAAAAGCATCAGGTTAATGTTCGTTAAAAACACCAACGGAATAATCAGAAAGATCACACAAGCCACTGCTATAATGGTCATGTGGAGCGGCTTGTTGTTTTCCAGTATATTCCAGGTATATTTATGTAAATAGGTTAGTAAAAAAGCTACAGTTACCAGTGGTATAATGGCGATCCACATTAAACCGGTGAGCGAATTTGCGGTATAGAAGTAGACGGTATAGAGCGCATTAATAGTAAGTAAAGGAGCAACCCCCATTACTACTGCTAAACTTTTATTCACCGTAATCGTTTTGGCTATCTCATGTGCGAGTTCGTCATATTCCTTTTCTTTTCGGCCTTTAATCTGGCACCATAAAGTAAGTAATGAACCACCCAGCATCATGTTTACAAAAACGATATGTACTAAAAATGAAACGACTAACACAACCACCAACACAGGTTCTGGAATGGGAAGCGGCAGTGGAATATCATGAGGTAACGGAACTTTTGATTGAAGTAATAACATGGGTATTAATTTTAGTTTGGTTGAAAAGCTTCTACAGATTGGTCTGGGTTTACGGTCACTCCGGTTTCCTGTGCCCCTTCCAGTACCTCCTTGGTTACCTGTAATTGTTTGATATAGGCAACCAGAGCATCAATTTCTTTTTTATTACCTGGGAAAGGCGGCATATATTCTCTGGCATTGTGGAGGCTCTCGATATAGGTTTTCATAGCGTCTGCTGGAAAAGGCTTTCCCTTGCCTCCATACATCCTGTCGAATACAAAATTGATGGAATTCACACCTTGAGTGGTGTGGCACCTGCTACAGGTCAACATGAATACATTTCTACCCGCTTCTATTTTATTTTCAGGTGTGATTACCGGTGTACTGGTATAGGTTGCCCATTTCAGGACACCATCTTTCTTATACAGGGGGTAATCTTCTTCCCTCAACAGGTTAGAATACATATAGGTGCTGATGATATAAGGTTTCCTGATAAATTCTCTTACCCTTTCAAATAAACCCATAAAGGCGAGCGAAAAGATCAACGTAATTCCCAGAAATGCTGCGCCGAGTTTTTTAGGCTTCCATACACCAATCACTGCAGCAACAAGAATAATGGCAGATGCACCTAAAATCACTTTCCACATGATGTCATACCAATCCTGAAAAGACTGCGTCCCCACGGCAACAGACATGTTGGCGAGATTAGTTTCTGGAATCACTTTAAAATAATAAATAGAGCCTGCAACCGCAAAAGGCAGCCAGCACAATATCCATTTGCCGATTGCACGAAAAGCTTTAATCCGGTTTTCATCCCCTCTTTTGGTAAATATGGAAACCAGGAAGAATCCAAAAGTCCCACCAAGAACCATTGCCAGCGGTGTCCTGTAAAGCAATTGAGGAAGATACAAGGGATTGGTAAAGGCTGTCATAAATGTGCGGTCATTGTTCCAGTTTCCCGGATCCATCATAAAACCCAGAATAGAAACAATCAAGGCCATTGTAACCCAGGAAAACACACTTAAGTACCAGCCAAATTTGATATGGCGCATCTTCGCTTTTAGCGACTTATTCGCATTTTTCCAGGTTAGAAAATAAATCAGGATCAAAACCACTTCAGTCACAAAAACCGTCCACTCGGTAAACCAGGCGAAATAAAACACCCGGATTAAGCTGGCAATGGAGTTTGGACTGACTAGTGAAACAGAAAACCAGATGCCAACTCCAGTCATTGCACCTATAGTTGTAGTAATGATAAAAGCTGTCCACATCATATTGTAGACCATCTTGTCCCATTTGGTGTCGGTGATCTGATCCGACCTACTATTCATTACACCTTTGTTTTCTAGCCAGGTGACTAGTGGTATAAAACCCACAGCCAAAGAATGGTTAATCAGCGCATGAAGTGTAGCAATCAAAGCAATCAGCATCCGATTGTTGAGCCAGTCCAGATGAAACAAAGGAATATCCATATCAAAAATATTAGGCTACAAAAATCCCATATAAACGTCTAAATCAGCAGAAATAAAAAAGCAGGATGTTTATAAAAACAATCCTGCTTGATGTGTTAAATGGGCTTTTTATATTGAAAAAAGTGCACCCATATTGTTATAAACACATTACTGATTTAACTTTTCAATTCCAGACTTACAGCAACGATATACTTTACCGAGTGTATATCACTAAATACTACTTGCCAGCTTACTAAAATCAAAACTTCTTTCATATTTCTGAAATTCATGTGCTATTTGATGCAGTCTATTTTGTTCCCAGGTAAGCAGCTGGATTTCTTTTGAAACTGTTTTTACACATAGCCGAACAAAAGCCAAGTACTTTTCCTTTGTAATTCAACGTGTCTGCATAGCCTGCCGCCAGAGACATACCACAAACCGGATCTTTGTCATTGTCAATCTTTATTTTTTTCGATGCAGTCTGCGGATGTAGTAGCGGTGCTACAGCACTGTTGTACATAGAACGCAGGCTTTCTACAGTATTTTTATCGGTGTTCTGTTCACTGCCACCTTTGACCGGTGGTTGTGGATCATACTCCAGGTCCAGCATGACCATTTGAGTATACTTCTCGCCCATGATTTCATTAATCATGCCCAGGCTCATGTCAATACCTGCCGAAACACCGGCACTAGTCCAATACTTACCGCTTTTTACGTACCGCGTATTTTCAGAGTTTATCCCAAATTGATCCTTTAGTATTTGCTTCCCAAACCAATGTGTTGTGGCCTGCTGATCTTTTAATAAACCGGTAGCAGCTAAGATCCAGGCACCGGTGCACACGCTTGCGGTATATTTAGAGTTGGCGTCAATCGCTTTTATCCAGTTTAGCAGAACGGTATCTTTTGTTGCCATGTAAGTTTCATTCAGCCCACCAGGAATAACTAAGATATCTAATTGCTTTACCTCAGCGATCGAAGAGTCACACTGCACTTTCAGGCCATTTCCAGTTGTGATGAGTCCTTTATGCCGCCCCACAAAAAACACCCTGGCACCCATCAGTTCGCTCAATACGTGGTAGGGACCCATCGCATCAAGAACAGCGTAATTATCATAAAGCAAAATACCTACAGTCTTAATCTTAACTTTAGGCTCAGGAAAGCTTACAGGCATCTGTTCAGTCTGGCTTTTTGTTGTCGTTGTTACTGGATCCTTTGTTTTGTTTTTACAAGCCGCAAGCATGAAGATCATGGTGGCAGCAAAAATTAGTTTTTTCATCATTCTTTTTGTTTAGAATTTTGCAATAAGGGTTGTTCCATAAGTTCTTGGGCTTCCTAACAGGAATGAATTAAAAGAACCATAAGCTATGTACTTTTTATCGGTGATATTTCGGGCCCAAAAGTTTAGTTCAAAATGTTTTGTACTTATACCCGCTTTTGCATTGAATAAACTGTAGGCAGACTGGTTCTTGTTGTTGATAAAATCAAATTCGTATGAACCCAGATAGCGATATTCTCCTCGGATAAATGCAGACAGGTTATGTTTGCTACCTGCGAAGTCATAAGTGTATTGGGCAGCCAGCATTGAACTAACCGGCGGCGTATTGATCGGTTTATTTCCTTTAAAGTTGACCACTGCGCCTGCATCAGCACTGTACAATAACAGCGATGTATAGCGTGCATGGGAATAACTGGCATTCCAGTCGATCTGCAAACCTTTTACCGGCAATACCGTTAGTTCCAGTTCCACACCTTTATTGTGCATTTCTCCAACGTTTAGGATCAATGCATTGATGCCGTCCATTGCCGTACTGATTTGTTGGTTATGCTGTTCCAGGTAGAAAGCGGTAAGGTTCAACTTCAGCTTATTGTTCCAAAGCATGTTTTTCCAACCGATCTCGTAATTATCCGAATGTTCGGGCTGGTAAGGAACCTGGGCGGGATCTGTTGCGTTCGTATTCAACCCACCAGCACGGAAACCCCGTGCATAACTTCCGTACAATAACATGTTATCCTTTAACTTATAGCTCAGCACAAACTTTGGCGTTACAGCATTGAAGTCCGCTTTGTAATATTGCTTTGGTGATGAGACCACCGGATCAGGATCCTTTTCGTAATCGGTGTATTGATTCAGACTACGGGTCTCGTGGTCATAGCGGATGCCCGCAGTAAAGTCCAGTTTGTTTGTGATGGCATAAGTTGCTTGTCCAAAAAATGCGTAACCTTTGTTATTACCGCGGCTCAAACTGGTGCTGGTGAACGGGGCATTGGTAGCTTTAGGATCAAGTAACAAGTAGTCCGGCCCGAAGAAAGTGGGTGCATTCATATGGGTGTTTTGCGTGAATCCGTAAGCTCCTGCTACCCATTTAAGCGGGCTCTGAATTGCCGATGGCGAGGTGAACCTAATTTCCTGCGAAAAAATATGCTGCCGCTGATCGGGTGCGGTGCTCAGGGCATCTAAAGGGCTAAAGTCATAATCAACGCCCTTACCCTCGTAATATGCGTGCCAGTCAATGTAAGAAGATACCGAAGCAAAGTTAAAATGTTTGCCGTAGTAATTGGCGGCTAAAGAGGTATTGAAATTTTTCCGGCGTTCCACATTAGTGTTGTTGGTGTTTACCTGGTATGGCTTGGCGAATACCTCATCAATTGAGCCCAGCCAGGGAAAGCTGCCACGATCATTGTCATTTTCTAATTTTGCATTCAGTGCAAGTGACCAGTTCGCCGATGGCAGGTAACGCAAGTTGAAGTTACCTGAGTAATCCTCTCTACGATCAAAACCGCTTTTAGTAAATTCGTTGTAATAAATCGATCCGCGATGATTATAGGTAAAAGAGCCACTGGCAAAAAGTTTATTCGCGACAATTGGGCTTGATAGACTAGCTGTATAACGCTGTTGTCCGTAATTGCCAAACGTGGTTTCAAAATAGCCACTTGGTGTATTACCTGGTTGTTTGGTGGTGATATTTACCACTCCACCAAAAGCATTACGCCCATAGAGCGTTCCCTGGGGGCCTCGCAGAATCTCAATGCTTTGCACATCATTGAACAAGGGTGGCGCAGAAAAGTAATCAAACTGGTAGACACCATCCACATATGTAGCTACAGCCTGTTCATTGGAAAAACCCATCACCCCGCGTATGTTGAAGAAATTAGAGCTGGTACTGTTACCGTGTTCTACGGTAAACAAGTTAGGCGCAATAGCGGTCAGGTTGGTAATATCCCAAAGACGGTAGTCCCTAATCTGTTTGGCATCTAACACAGTAATTGCAGCAGGAACTTTTTGAACATCCTGCTGCTTATTATCTGCGGTCACCATTACTTCGTTCAGTTGCTGACTGGCAACCTGAAGTCGAATCATTAAATTGATCGGCGCATTATTGGTTATGGTAAGGTTTTTAAATTGAGTGGCAAAACCAATTGCGCTTATTGATAACTGATAATTCCCTTCCGTTAAAATTAGGGTAAATCTGCCTTGTCTATCAGAGGTAGTCCCTTTTGTGCTGTTTAAAACACTAATATTAGCTAGTGGCACCGGTTCCCCGCTTTGTGTTTTGATTGTTCCATCAATGGTTTGAGCAAAAGTTGTAATGGAAAACAAGAGTATAAATATTGTATATAGGAGTTTCATAAGATCGCTTAATAGCATAGTTTAAAATGACAAAATAACTGTCAGTCCCGAATGTCAAATAATGTCGTTTGCAAACAGCGCCTACAAACTGTTCGTGACTGCACAATAAAAATAAAAGCTTTAAGCGGTCTTCTTGGGTGGTATAAAGATGGTGTCAATATAGCGGCTGTTATAACTACATACGTATTCAGGAAATGACATGCTGAATAGATGATCGTTAATTAGGGGTAAAAAAACAATAACATCCGATTTTTGGTGGAAGGGGATATACGAATGACTTAGGCGAACTTTATCAGCTTCTTTTTTTTCGTTCTCCTCAGCAGCCTTAAGCTTTTTCATCATCTGGCACTTGCCCTGGCAATGCATTTTTGGTCTGTACTTGTTTTCACAATTATTAGCATACTTTGCGGTATTGATATAATAATCTGCAAGCACAAATGTCCTGCTGAATGTTTGAGCAAGGAAGGCTGCAAATAAGATAAATACAGTAAGCTGGCAATATCGTGTTTTCGTATTCAAAATATCTATAAATGTAAGCTATTATTAATCTCTTTTACTCGCTCCTAACTCTTCCTTTTTATTACAGGATGCAACTGTTTAGTTATAAAACTTCTGCTCTAGCATCAGAATTAACGGCGTCACAAATTGAAGCGGGTCTTGCAACGTTGAACCTATTTGTACTACAGACCATCCAACGCTATTTTTTTTAAGGCTTAGAATCTGTTTTCCTTCAATGGTCAGTAAGCTGTAAGTCCCGTTTGCTTTAGCATCAACATAAGCTGAGAGCATCTGTTTATTGTTATTGAGTTCAACAGAGATCAACTTTTCAAAATGCGATTCAAATAATCGCTCAATATCAACGTCTGTTTTTTTATTCGAATAATAATCGGATGCAATTTGAAAGTCCGAGTGAAGGTTAAGCTTAATCAACAGAAAAGAAAAAATAATTACAGGCGCTGCTGCAGAGCATGCCAGAAGACTTTGTAACATGATTTGATTTTTTAAGTGAAAGACTAGTTGTCATATCTAAGGATTTAGCTCTGTCCCTTTCGGAATTGTTCAGGTGTCTGACTAGTTTGCTTTTTGAAAGAAGTAACAAAGTAGGACAGGCTTTCAAAACCCAACTCATTTGCGACTTCGTTGACTGATAAGTTCGTATAATGCAATAACCGCTGCGCTTCAATTGTAATACGTTTCCTAATCAGATCGCCAGCAGTTTGACCGGTCTCTTCCCTGCAGATCTTGTTCAAATAATTTGGGCTCAGATTAAGTAAATTAGCATAATAAGAAGGCATTTTATTCAACCTGAAGTTCGAATCTATTAATGTCTCAAACTGCTGGATCTTTTCCTGTTTCATATTTTTGATTTTCAGAAAGCCGGATGGATTGTAACGTCTGTCCAATTCAAATAAAATGATATTTAAATAAGAGCGCAGCACAGTTTCAGCTTCACTCTCTCCTTTAATAAATTCTTCGGAGCATAAGTTAATAAGCTGTCCCCAACGTATGAGCTCTTCATCTCTTAAACGTATATGAGAATCTGCTTCACGCCTTAAGAATGAAAATTGGTATAAGATATTGTTATTGTATCTTAATAAAAAAAACTGTTCAGTAAAGCAGATGACATGGCCCTTTGCCTGCCTGTTCAAATCTATTTTTGATACGCAGCCTGGCTTAATGATGATCGCTTTGGCATTGTAGTTCAGTCGAATACACTGGTTGTCAACCTGAACTTCACCTAGGGCACTCTCTATCAGCAATAAAGTATAAAAATTTTGTCTGTGAGGTTGCTCCAGGATCGGAAATATGTCGACTAAACCAGATAGTTCTCCCATCCAGAAATGCTTAATGTCATCACCAAAAACCCCAATGCTACAAACAGGTAATGCTGTTGTTTGCATGATGTATTCGTTGTGTTAAGTGAAATGAATTAAACTATGTCAGTCGGGATGGGCCTGGGAGGATGAAAAACAGAGCCAATAGATGTGTTAAGGTGACGTTTAGGCTGGAAGTCTAATGTCCGTGCAGAAATTGAGGTTTCTGCAAAATTGAGCGTAAAATTAAAAGCAATCATGAAGAAAAGATGGGTATCCTTTAATTTGATATCAGGTATATTCTGCTCTTGTTTATCGCTTTTTTTAAGTTGATTGGTCAGAAAACATTGACCTGCACAGATTGGAATCAAATCGAACCTGTTGACGCAAATATTCTTCGCGATATAATCTTGCTGAACGTAAAAGGAAACCATGATCCACAGCTTATTTGTGCTTTGAAATAAAAAAGCAGCCAATAAAAATATGGATAGTAATTTTCTCATTTGTCAGCCCTCTCAGGGAACTGTTCCCTCAATAGGATCTCTAAATCTGAGATCAGCCTTTTGGTTTCCTCAGCATTGGTTCCATCATATACTCCACGAATATGCCTATTCTTGTCGATCAGTAATAAGCCCCCGCTATGTACATAACCACCCGGTGCTTTACGATCTGAATATGCAGTAGCAAAGTAGCTGTTTGTAGCAATGGAGTAAATGGCTTCTTTTTCACCAGTTACAAATCTCCATTTTTCGGGATCAATATTTAATTGATCACTATGTTTTTTGAGCTTACTTATGGTATCGTGATCTGGGTCAATGGTATGTGATAAAAATAATACATCGTTATCCATTTGATAGGCATCATAAACCTTTTTCATTTCGATCGTCATTTTTGGACAAATTGTCGGACAGGATAAAAAGATAAAATCGGCTACATACACCTTTCCCTTAAAAGTATCATTTGTGACAGGTTCACTACGTTGATCTGTAAACGAGAAAGGCTTAATCGTTTGATAAACGGTATCTTTTCCGATCACCTCAGCTTTCCCAAGGATGGGCAGCCGGATTTCGTTTCTGGAACAAGCAGAAAACAATAGAACAGAAATCAATACCAGTATACTTTTCAAAACTATTATTTTTTAGTCTTAAGATACGCTTTTGGATTCTTAATAAACCTGCTTTTACAAGATTTACTACAAAAACCATAGATTTTTTTATCTACTATAGCTGTGTCCTTTAGAAATTTAAAGGCCGACATACCACAAACCAGATCCTTTTTATCTGCTAAATCCTTTTCTGCAATTTTAATTTTGGTGGTGTCTGATCGCATCACGTTCACATTTACAGCCAAATTCATTTCATTTGCACTTGCTTGTTTTAATCGGCTAAACAGCAAGGTTATTGTACAAAATGTACAAATCATTATTAATCTTTTCATATATCCTATTTATTTAGTTTTCTTGATCCGTTTTTAAGACTCCATTTGTCATAGCCCAATATGGCAGCGGTAAACAAAGCTTCTTTATTTCCCTTAAGTTTTGCAACAATACGAAGCGCACCATCAATCCCACCATTAATGCCAGCAGTAGATATTAGTTTTCCATGTTCGACTACATCAGTATTGGACAGCACCTTAACCTTAGGATTAAGTTTTTGCAGTGTATCTAACATAGAGGCATGAGTAGTTACCATTTTACCATCTAACAATCCAAGCTGCGATAATAGCAAGGCTCCAGTGCACACCGACATAACGATTTTAGTTGTGCTATTCTTTTGGCCAATCCAATTACCTAAATCCACATTGTTATTTAAATAAGTCAATTCAGTTAAGGGTGCTCCAGGTACAATTAATACATCTGGCTCAGGTGCATTATTCAAATTATAATCCGGAAAAAAAACAAACCCCTTACTTGTAAACATCTTACCTGGCTCTGAAGCAACGGTAAAAACATGAAATCCCTCCGCGTTATTAAATACTTCAAATGGCCCTGCAAAATCCAGTAGTTCAACCCCAGGGTACACTAATATGGCAACATTAATATTCATCCTGTCATGCACTTCAACAGCCTTATTATTGGAACAAGCCGATATTACAGAAAGGAATAACATAAAGAATGTATACTTAGCCATACTCATGCGCCTCATTTATTTATCTTCTTTTAGCAAAATATCCATATCCTTCATCAACTGTTCCACTTCATTCGATACGGTACCGTCATAAGCACCACGGATTCTTTTTGCTTTATCGACCAATACAAGATATCCCTGATGGACGAAACCTCCTGGACCATTTTTATCCTCCTTTACTGCTACCAAATAGTTTTTTTGTGCCAGACTGTAAATAGAATCCCTTGAACCCCATAAAAATTCCCATTGTGTACCCTCAACACCTAACTTGGTTGCATAAGCTTTTAATCTCGAGGGCGTATCATATTTTACATCAATGGTATGCGACAACAGTTTTACTTCCTTATTTCCTTTAAACTTCTGGTATACCTTCAATAAGTTCCGGTGCATGGTTGGACAAATCGTAGGACAAGACGTAAAGAAGAAATCTGCAACGTATATTGTGAAGTCAAAATCTTTATTGGTCACGGAACTACTATCCTGGTTTACAAAGCGAAAAGCAGGAATAGTCTGGTAAACTGTATCTGTAACCTGCTTTCCGTCAATCATCTTTTGCACTACTTCTCTTCCCCCCAGGATTGGCAAACGTTTGTCCTGCTTACAGGCGGCAAAAAACACAAGAAGGAAGATGAATTTAAAATACTTCATTATTTTTTAAATTTCGAGAGATAAGCCTCAGATGCCTTAATGGCTCCCTGATATAAGCTATCCAATGATTTAACTTTTTCCTTTTCGCTTTTAAAATAAATGGCAGCTTCATCATTTGATTTTCCTTCAAGGTCTGCTTTAAAATTATGCATCCAATCGTTCATCTGCTCGTCAGCATGATTCAGTTCAGCCTGAAGAGCGGTGATTTTCTGACGTTCCACAAGTGTATCTGAAATAACCTTAATTTTGACAAGACTATCGAGCGAGGCAGCGAGCGTATCCAATTTCATCTTATTAGTGATCGCAACTTCTCCATCCAGCATGACCTTATCATGTGCATCTAACACTTCCTTTCTGACTACTTTATAGTCCGGTCCGTTTTTACAGGCTAGCAACCCTAGGGTCAAAAAGCATACTAATGTGATTTTCTTCATATATTTAGATTTAATACTTTGCAACTCATTTGATCATTACGTTTCTATATGCTCACCAGTTAAAAAGGTACCGACATGTGTACCATGACACGGTTACCTGCATATGCTCTGCCTCCAGCAAGATCCTGCGAGCGTACATTCTGATAATTGGCACCGAATGACAAACCATTCATCCCGACCTCCACACCTCCAACCGCTGATAAGGAATACCCACCCGAAACAGCCACATCATATTTTTTACTTTCCACGTCTTTGGACGCAGTTTCATATAAAACACCAATATTTGGCGCTACAGTAACTTTATGAGCGACCCTGAATTTATGATAAACCAGTACATTTGAAGTGAATTTATTACCATAACGGTATTCATATTTGTTTTCGGTATTGATCTTGTAATTCACATTTGCGTTCAGGCCCAAATCATTCCATCGGATGTCATAAGCAGCATTTAGGGTGAAATCTGTACTGGAGGTTCCCAACTGGAAATTATTTGGAGATTCACTTACTGCTAAACGCTCTGTAGGTTCATACTTCCCAGTAGGCACTTTAATTCCGCCACCGATCCATAAAGACTGGACCAATAAGCGTTCGCCCAAAGTACCCTTATGATCAAATAACTTGAAATATCCCATTACTGCAATATCCCCCAAACCGGTCTTGTTGCCATTTCCGGTCTGGCTTTCCCGTTTATTAAAATTGTAAGGTACAAATGCCAATACCCTAAACCTGGTTCCAAAATTCCAGCCTCCCCAAAGCTCTGCGCTTTGGTAAGTTTCATCAGCTGTAATCGGAGTACGTTCGCCCATTGGTCCCAAATGGGTACGCAGGCTTTTATACTGATAGCGCATTCCCAGAAAACGCTTATTGTATTCTGGCAAAATACCTAAATAATAGCTTCCAACACCACAGCCACATATGTCACATGCACGCGTAGCTGTTATGCTAATCATGACCAGCACCAGTGCAATCATTATTTTCTTCTTCATATCTATTGTTCTGATAACAATTTATTATTGATAAACTCCGTATCATTCAGGGTATTCAGAAATGCCGTGAGTTTAGCTTTTTGATCGTCATTTAGCCCTATTCCCAGCTTTCCGTTCTGGTTCAATACCGGATCTAAATTAGGCGTAGCCTGAACCTCCGAATTATAATGTTCCAACACACCTGCCAATGATAAAAACCTACCGTCGTGCATATAAGGTGCAGTATACTGAAGGTTTCTTAAGGAAGGTACTTTAAACTTATACTTATCCGTCTCGATCAGCGTAGCTCCATATAAACCTTTATCATTGATTGTACTGATCCCCAAGCCATTGTTACGGAAAGAGCCGTCGGTAAACAAAGGCTCGGAATGACAGGAAGCGCATTTGTCCTTGAACAGCACGTAGCCTGCCTGCTCATCGGCAGTGAAGGTTGTGCCCGATTCCTTGCGCATCACCTTATCGTACTTGGAATTGCTGCTTACACACATGACCATAAATTGAGACAAGGCTTTCATGAAACGTGCCGTTGTCACCTCTTCTGTTCCAAAAGCGCCTTTAAACATGGCAGTATACTTAGGCAGTGCCCGGATCTTGTTTAGCACATTTTCCAGGTTCTCGTCCATTTCTTCATGCGTAGTTATAGGCGTAATCGGTTGCAGATCCAGGTCAAAAACGCCACCACCCCACATAAAGGCTTTACTCCAGGCCAAGTTCATAATTGGCGGTGAGTTACGTGTTCCCAGGCGGTCATCAATACCGTGGCTCACATCGTGTCCGTGCTGCGTAAATGCAGAAGACTGGATATGGCAGGAGCCACAGGTGATGGTATTATTTCGTGAAAGTCTGGGCTCATAAAACAATGCCCTACCTAGTTCAAATCCTTCTTTAGTCACCGGATTATTGGCCAGGTTATATATAGGCTCAGGAAAATTAGCTGGTTTCTGAAACCCCAGAAACTTTTCAATTTCTTCTTTGATCGGGTTGTCTTTTTTACACGCCAAAATAAAAAGGCCAAAAAGACACAATACGATCCAGTGTTTTTTATTCATGGTATTTTAATTTTCAGTATGGTCATGTCTGAACATTTCAAGAAAATTCGCTGCAATTTTAGCGGTAAAATCATCAAACATCACATTGGGATGTTCCGCTATTTTGAAACTGTTCTTTCCATTGAAAACCTTCATAACATCTACAAAAAGATGGATGTTACTCTGACGGTCTTTCCGCACTTTCGCTATTCCTGCGGTTCTTAAATCTACATTAATCACCTTGATGTTATTGAGTGTCGGTGCACTATAACCGCCGAAAAAGCCAATGTGGTATTTCATCTGTTTCTTGCCTGTAGGATCACCATTCGCGTCATCTGATACGACATTCGAGTTGCCCTCGAACTTGAAGAAGATATAACCGCTGTTCCAGCCCCAGTACATGCCACCGCCATCGTGACCTCCACCAGCTGCAGGATCCAATACCCCTGTACGTTTGTCTATGGGCATGGTGCTGCGCAAACTGTCTACACCCAACGTAAAAGTTAAATTGGTATAATCTCCTTCAGGCACTTTCACCTTCGCAAAACGGGTCGCCTTGTCATCTCCTTTAATTAAAAAATAACTGCTGTCCTGCTTTACTGTGAAGGTGTTCCCAGCTGCTGTAGTTACCTTAATGTTACTGATGAAATATTGAAGTCTCGACACCGTGAAGGCCTCACCCGCCGCATTTCTATAAGGACTACCGGTATTGTCAAAAGTTAATGTCCTTTCTCCAACAATATTGTCAAACTCGACTGAAAGCGGAGCAAGGTTTTCTTCCTGAAAGTCTGGAGTGGGGTCTTCTTTTTTAGAACAAGCCGCGATTACCAGCATGAAACTGAACAGCAGCGCTGATTTTAATCTTTTTCCATTAATATTCATCATGTTATTCATTAGGGTTACTAATTTTTTTATTGGTAATAAATTCGTGGTCAGTAAGTGCGCCCAGGAAAGCTATAATTGCTACCCTTTCTGGCTGGGAAAGGGGTATACCTGCCTGCCCCTGATTCTGGTACAACAGCTGATCTGTAGTCGGAGAGATCTTAATCCCAGACTGATAGTGATCCAATACCTCATCAATGGTTTTAAATCTGCCATCATGCATGTAAGGGGCGGTGAGCATTACGTTTCTTAGTGAAGGGGTTTTGAATTTACCCATATCCAGGGGGGCATGAGTAATTCTAAATCGCCCCTGGTGAATGCCTTCCGATTGATCATCAAAAACATCATCAATGCCGTTATTATGAAAGCCGTTATCCGTGAACAATTCACCGCTGTGGCAAGATTTACATTTGGCATTTACCAGATTCATCCCCGATAATTCCAGGCTGCTTAAAGTAGTTTCTCCTCTTTTATATTGATCATATTTAGCATTTGCAGAGATCAGTGTGAGTTGAAACTGAGCCAGGGCTTTGGCCACATTGGCAGCCTTAACGCCATCTTTGAACAATTCATTAAACCGCTTTACATAATCAGGAACCATTTTTAATTTCTGTTCCAGTAGATTCAGATCCTGTTGCATCTCGTGCTTATTGGTAATGGGACCAAATGCCTGGGATTCCAGATTTTTTGCCCCGCCATCCCAGAAAAAACTCTTAGCCCATGCCAAGTTGATCAATGCAGGAGAATGTCTTTCCAACTGATCTCCAGAAACACCTACATTGGTTAGGGCTATACCATCGGAAAATGCAAGTTGCGGATGATGGCATGATGCGCAGGAAACCCGGTTATTTGCAGAAAGTCTTCCATCATAAAATAACAACCTGCCCAATTCTATTCCTTCTTCCGTAAGCGGGTTGTCTGGATTGACACTCAGTGCCGGAAATCCGACAGGTGTCGTGAGCACTACCGTTTTAGCCCCCTGATCAGGCAATACTGTAACTAGTTCTTTCTTGCAGGCAATTAATGCCCCTGCAAGAAAGAATAACA
>Ga0116227_10008107_pt1 | contig 20019 bp, 19 predicted proteins | sample S1TSphgellanicum_FD_89693 | JGI IMG/M metagenome (GOLD analysis project Ga0116227, IMG submission 89693) | Host-associated microbial communities from peat moss isolated from Minnesota, USA - S1T2_Fb - Sphagnum magellanicum MG | ecosystem: Host-associated > Plants > Peat moss > Unclassified...
CACCCATTTGTGATATGATAATTATCAAACTTTTCATATGGCTCACAAACTTCTTTCAATCATATGGAATCACAATTTTTAATAGATATTACAAATTTCATAAAGACTAAAAATCAATTTAATCACTTTTTGAGTATATTTTCATTTTTTAATACATTGTGACATATATTTTTGGCACAAATAGGTCCAAACACATAATTAGGAACCAAAAAAGGTATCAAATGTTAGACATAATTAGTCAAAATCACACATTTATTTTTTATTACCATTTAAAACCATAATAATCATGGCAAGTTAGTTTTTTTTCCTTCATATGAATGTTAAGGAATTTATAGTAAAAATTCATTTGATCCAATTTTAAGTTTTGGTTTTAATTTAAGATGTTTGAAAATGTACACCTATTACATCAAAGGACTACCAAAAGGACTGATGTAATCAAAAAAAATTCATTGAAAAAAATATAGATGATAAGAACATATTAATCACACTCAAAAAACACTCATACTTTTAAAAATGTGGAATTCTAAAAGTTTAAAATTCAAAGAATGTTTCAAAATTGCTTTAGAATTTTAAAGCTTCAAGAGTCCTTTACCACATATAAATGGGTTATAATGTAGATGATGTATGAAGAAAAGTTATATATTAGAGTATAATAAAACTAAAGAATGTGAAATTTTAATTTTTGGTGATGATTTAAAATTTTGATCATTTTTCAAAATGAAACATTCAATCTGTCAGGAATCTACACACTTTTCAAATTTCATATTTATTCAATAATTACGAACAAAAAAAATGAGATGCATTTGGGAACATTTAAATATTTTTAAAAACAAGTTACAAAAAATTTCATTCAAAACTTCATTTACATGTAAAAGATTTTTTGGGGAAAAAACATGTGCAGTCCTTTTCCAAAGTAATCCCTTTGGCTACTAGTTACAAGGTTTGACCCAAATATACTTTAACATCACATCATATTAAATCTAAAAATGTAATTTCTTTGGAATTTGACTTATTTGGGTTTCGACCTACCATAATATGCAAAAACATTGTGAAAATCCTTCATAGTAATGACATGGTTGAAGTTCAAACATGGGACCCCTAAAAAACAATACAATGTGATAACAATTTTGGCCTCCCTATAGTGTGTTATCACTTTATGACTCTAAATTGATTATGTTAAAAATAACTATTAAGTGCCCCTTCACATAACTTGCAAACACATGGTAGGATGGTACATCTTTGTGTGTAGGAGGTGTTTATTCCTTAACCATTGCCCATGGTGCAAAAAGAAAGCAAATCATGTTAGCCTCTAACCCTACTTGTCCAAAACCATAAAAACCTAGTAAATCAAAATGGGAATTGAATTGGGTGTTTTAAGATGTTTGGGTTGCAAAATGTTCTTAAGATGAAATTGTGATGGCCCCAAATGGCAAGATGTCCATGGTTAAGTACAACACCTACACTTTTATTGAGAAAATAAAGAAGCTACTTGTCCCCAAGTTTGATGGCTTGCAAAAACATGTTGGGCATAGCTTGAAAGCTATTGCATGTTGTAAGGTTGGGTGTCAAAATGAAAGATAATTACATGAATGTGAATAGCCAATATCAAAAAAAATAAATGGTGGTTTATTACAATGCATGTAGATGTCTTTTAAGAAACTAGGTAAATGTTGGATTACACATTAAAAATAAGTAAAATATAACCTACAACAAAAAAAGAAAACAATTTCCCATCTCCTGCAACAAGGACGCCCAATCACAAATTATGAGAGCGTGTAACAATTGTTTTATTTTGTGAAACTGCCAAACAACCCCCATCACCATTGGAATGACTCAAGTGCTTTGATCATGGTTGAATATATGTATCAAATTGTGCTCATAAACACACGTTTATCAATTCAAAAAACAAGGTTTCTTTCCATTTCTATTTATGAAGTAACCATCATAGACTACTAATGTTGGATTATTGTTCATGTTTATGTTGTTGATGGTTGGAAATGTGTACCAATTCTATTAACATTAGAGCAAGTGGTGAATGGTGGTATAGTAAATAACCTAACAAAAATTATTGTGGGTAGTGTGATTCAATTTCGTAGCCTTTCAAAATCTAATTTTATTTCAAAAGTTTTGGTTTAGATGGAATCTCTATTTTCCAAGGACCAAAAGCTATGTTATAACACAATTGAGGGACAAATTTGCCTCCTACATGCTACAAGTACATTGTGTTACACACAAAACAAATTTGGCATCTCAAATTCTTTGAAAATTGCCTTTGGTGTCTAAGATTGAAGCAATGTGAAAAATCCATTGGATCTCAATGCTTTCACCCACAAAACAAATTTTGATAAAATAAAAATCACTTAGGTGCAAACATGACCCGCACCCACACCCTTTTATGGTGTGGTTATTAAGGAAACATTGGAGGGCTTTGTTCATTATCCATATTTTTATTATAGCTACTTTTTTACAATTTAATCAGATTCCAAATAAATTACAATTGAAAGTCGAAATAGATTATAGGTTCAAGTTAATTTTTTAAAGCATCATAATTTTTTTAAAATAATTTTTTTCTATTTTCTATTCCATCCATAATGGTTTAAGATTAGAATTTTGGATTTATGGTCATATTTATGGGAGGATGGTATTAAAGCACCAAAATTCATGATAAATAATAATGCATTTAAATCATAAAAGATTAGCTTCAAAAAATGTCAATTGGTGTTACAAAAAGACTATTAAAACTAATTATAGTGTTAAAAGAGTCCTTTTGGACATGCAAATTTCTTTAAAAACACTTCAAACTTTACAACAAGTTTTATTGGTACATATTAAATGATATAACATGAAAAGGTTTCCAATTCACAATAAATTTTCACATTATTTGTCTTCATTTATATGATTTTTAAGACTAGTTATAATGACAATGGGTCATGTTTTTGTGATTGCACCCAATTGTGATTTAGATTTTTGATGAGTAGCCCATGTGACACAATGAAAGCAAATCTAAAGTTATGTGTGATGTTGAATTTTTTTGGTTTGACCTACATGATTCCCATGCTAGAAATTGTTCAAAGCTTATCAAATTTTGCTCAAAATCAAAACATTTTCATATGTGATTTTGTCATTGCCATGAAAGAATGTGAAAGAAAATTGTATCAAATGTATTGTGATAAGCAAACCATGTATGGGAAAAAAAATTGAATAGCTTTTAGACATTGTGGAAAACTTTAATGATGTTTTGCATCATATTTGGTTTATTGAGCATAACATTGAGTTTGAATACATAACTTTTCATTTTTATGGACATACTTATATTATATTGCAATACAAAAGATGCACCATCACAAGTGTTTTGAGCTAGGTTTCTAGGATTGGTTGGTTCATGGAAGTGCATGATGTGAAAAAACAATGCATAGGATAGGTGTTGCTTAGGGTTTACTTGACGAGTTGCTATGATAATTCACTTCACAAGAAATTATGAATGCCATTGAAATTACTTATCCCAAATTTTGGGTTCAACCAAAAGTTAAACATATTTTATGACACAACTTGGCATTTTGAAAACTCATTATTGTCATGGGAAGAACATTGGGGCCAACCAAATCTACATTCCACCTTTGTTTAATGAACTAAAATTAGAAGCCCAAGCCTCTTTCTTCAAAGTGATGATGATGGCCAACTCTGCAACAACAAGGAAACTTCCCTTAGATTACAGTCCATGTTTCAAAATGTGGGTATTGATAACTATTAATTAGATCATTTGTCACAAGCTTTCAAAATGGCTAAAATCCATACAACTTTCAATGGCAACAATTCTAGGTAGTGTAGAAGATGAAAGATGTTTTTCTTTACTATCTTTCATAAAAAACAAATTGAAAAACCAATTGACAATCCATTTGGATCTTGTCATGTGAATGTATGCACAATTTTTTTATATTGGAGACCTTCCCATTGACTACAACTATCAGATCTTGGAACCAATAGAAGATTTATAGGGTTGCAAATGCATAGCAACCATGAGAATTGCACAACACACCCCTTTCATGTTTTATAATAAAGCCCTAAACCTAAATCCTCTTTTTTTGTGTATCAATGTGCATTTGTTGGTAGCATATATTTGCATTTTTTGACTTCACACTTACTGGTGCAACTTTGCATTTTTAATATGTCTTTGGTGTGTGTCTATGCATTGAACTTTTGAACTTGTTGGTAACTAGTGTGGTTTTGTATGTAACTAACCTATTCTATGTTTTTCCAAGCAATCTTTTGCTACAATAAGCAAGGTACGTTTGGATTAGGGTTCAAAGCCCCCAAGAGATTATATTTATAGTCAATTGAATTTGTAGTCATGAAAATTTGGCCTGAATTACTACTTTATTTTTCATTTTACTTCTACTTCAATGTAATAATTTGCAAAGTTGATAGCAGTAAGAGTCTTGTAACCAACAAGTCTTTTTTTTAAATTCATAGAGTGACCAAATTTTTACCAAAAACTGGCACCTAACTTTCACAATATACACTTAAATTTGAGAGGCTGCCACTTGTCAGGGCATGGGTTGGAAACACCTAGTCACCTTGGCCTTCTCAGAAAATCCTTTAAAAAACCGCTGGGAAAAAAAAACCCTCAGAGTGAGTGAAGATGCTCTTATGATAATCTACTACTATTTTTAATTCAGTTGTCATCATGTACAGTCAGCCAACTGATTCACTCTATCTACAACGATCTATTCAAAGCTCGATCATAGCCTAGATAATAGAAAGTTACTCAATCATCAAAGAACCTTCTTCAGAAACTCATTGCTGAGTAGTCGCCATTAAACAAATAGAAATGCCACTTCGTCACTGTTTACCAGAAAATAGTGGTTGAGTGAGTCGTGTGTACGCACATAGAAACTGCCCTTTACTTTGTGAAGATTAGTGTGTACTTTGTGATCACACACATGCTTATGAAGATAATTGTTTACCTTGCGATCACACACATGCTTATGAAGCTTATTGTTTACCTTGCGATCACACACATGATTATGAAGATTATTGTTTACTATGCGATCGCACACATGCAGCTGTGTTTACTTGACTACTTTATCAGCCATCATCGTTGTGCTTGATGCAGTTGTTAGAGTTCAAGAGTGATCTGTTGATGAAGTGTTGTATTATGAACCTGCCTCTCCTACTCAATGACTCCATGTCTAGAATTTTAATCTGACCTTGCTAGCTGGCCCTTGAATTCCTGAAGTGGTCAATTGAGAGAATACATAGTACAATGTATATAACTGCCCAAGTAAATCCAACTAGAATTTGACATCAGTTTGCTGCCAAGTTTTTTCTAGTGCTCGGTAGTCACTGGGTTTGGTGGTTTACAATTGCCAGTTCTGGTTACCAGAACTGGATCTGATTTTGGGAACCAGTTCAGTAACCGGAACTGGAACCAGATTATTTTAACAACTGGACCCAAAACTGGGTTCCTGGTTTTATTTCTGGGAACTGGCACTGGAACCAGAATCAATATTTTGGAATAAAAAGTTTTTGGGAAAAAAAACGATTAGAATAGAGGACTAACCAGAGGTTGTTCAGCGGTTATTTGCTGGTTCTAGTCCCCCTTACCTAGAACCAGACTAAAACCAGAATTGGATTCCCATTTCCGTTTACATGTGGAACCAGAACCAGAACTTTTCTAGTTTATTTTTTAAAACTGGAACCAAAGGTTATTCATAAAAGTAAAAGAACTGCCCAACACTAGTTTTTTCATCAACTTATTTTCATATCCTTTCAATGGGCCTCAATGAACCAGCACTCACCAGCGCACCATCCATTGGATGCCTCTTATAACTCAGTTGTGGATGAACCTCAACTGAGTTAATATTTGGTTTCACCTTGATAACCAATGCTGAAGGAAAATAGGTCTGATATATAGGTAGACAAGTAGGAAAATAGGTAACTAGGTAAGTAGATGGTTTATACATAGGTAATGGCTGTTTTTACTACCTACCTATTAAAAACCTGCTTGTAGGTTGCCAGTAGGTAGGTAGAAAAGAAAAGCAACTGAGCTAATCACCATGGTTAGCTAATGAACTGGAACCAAACGGAAAACTGTTTCCTGACAACTTACCATTCATCCTTCATGGTGCGCTGGTGGGTGTGGGTGCTGGTTCACCGTGGCCCTTTTAATGCAGGAACAGGGTCTAATTCCTCAAGTGGGTCCACTGGTGAGGATCCCCAGCATTAATTAGAATTAAATGGTGACTGTCCTAAGAGGGCTGTAGGTGAAAGATTCCTAAAAGTCTCACATGTTTTGTGTTATATAATTTTCTGACAAAAATTCGTCAAGTTGCGAATTTTTTCCAAAAGAAACACTGTGCAAGATTAAGTAGTTGTATTTGTTTCATTTTGTTCTCTGTTCATCCTTTGGACAAGTTCCAATGGTCATTTTCTGGCTTACAAAATCACTCATTTCTTTGGGTTTTTAAATTGTTCAAGGGTGAGGATGTATGAAGTGCACCTGCACTTAAATAATAACATAAAATGTTTGTTTAATTAAACTATGGATGGATTGGAAGACACAAGCTTTTTACTAAATCAAAAGAGTAACTGAGAATGGATAAGGTTGCCACATGACAATAAAAGTCAGTGTGGTGCCTGCATAAAAGTGTACACAATAGTCATTTTACATGTCAAAGTTTTTACACTTGCATGGCATACATGTATACATTTATGAAATATATTTACACAATGTTATGTAGAATTGTTTTTCGTTGTGTAGATGTAAATCACTACTCATTGTCCTTAGAGATTATGGTTTATATCAAAATGAAGGTATTACACCGCGCACTTTTCATTCATGAATATAATTTTTCTAAACAACAATGTTAGATCTCAACAAAAACAAGATGACAACGGGGAGTTCACTTGAAAGAAGAATCACTTATGGAACTTGCAAACAATGCTTAAAGTTACAATGTGAACATTTAACTTGCGAAATGAAGATGAACAAAATGGGAGAGTTCGCTATAAACTTTAAACCCTACTTTGCAAGACCAAAAATGAAAAGAGTTGTAAAGGGTATTTGCAAGTTAGAATGGATCATTTTTGGTGTGAAAGTCCATTTATTTAGCACCCTCATGGATTAGAGTTTGTTCCATGTCAAATTGTTATTAAATTTTATGAAAAAGGACTCATGTATGTGATTAATCTAGTGTGATAGAATCTTGAGATTATTTGAAGTTGAATTTTCTACACTTAATGGGGGACTTTTCATCACATACCATTGCAATGTGATAGTACATAAAGGATGTGTAAATGGACTCACCATATGTTGAGTTTATAAAGAACAAAATTCTTTTTTTTTTCAAAACTCAAAAATGTGAATAGTAATCGAAAATGGGTGTTTGCAAATCATTTGAATGTCACATAAAAGTTTTATGGACTTTTACATAAGCCAAAAATTGACAAAAATGATAAAGTCCCTCATGATTACATTTTTATGAATTTTTTTTTTTTTTTCACAAACATTGTAGCCTATGAGGTATTACACGGTCATGTGTCATTTTTTTTGAAAAAGATTAACGTTTTTACAAGTTTATAACTTTATAATTTTTATCCGGTAAAAAATACACTATGAAATGTACTTTTAAAAACTCAAAAAATTGGTCAAAAATGATCCACTCTAGCTTGAAAATACCCTAAAACAACCACAAGAAGGAAAGTGTAACACAATGAAAAGAGTAAGGAATAAGGAAAAGAAGTTCATTTGAAATAAGTCATTGTTAGAGCTTTCAATAATGCAAAATGTTGTTAAATGACAACAACACCACTAGTTGCACTTACAAACAACCTCTAGAAAAAGAGGAACAACATGGGGGAGCTCAAAAAACCACAATGAAAAAAGTTTTGCAAAATATCATTCTTTCATATCTAATCTTTTATTATTTCTTACCTTTCTTCCTTTTTTTTCTTTAAGCCTACCATTTTGCCCCTTCCCCTTCTCCCTTTTTTTCCCTTCTTTCTTTGTTAAACCAACTCCACTTCCATAGGTGTTGTCTTGAACTTTAAATACAAAATAAATGCAATATTACATTATATGATATTGAATGTTGTGTTCTTTTATTTGTTAGACTGTTTTATATGGTTTTACACAATGTGTAAAATTGTATAAATGTTCTTTTTTTAAAATTTACACTTAAACACTTTGCATGTTTTACACAAGATGAAATAACCTTACACAATTTTACATTTACATGTCCCAAGTTACACATTCACATTTGAAAAATACATTTTTATGTGCATTTACATTAAAAGAAAAAGGTCATTTTATGATTATAGTTGATTTATAATTTTTAAACAATTAAAAAATAATTTTAACTAATGTTTATAACTAAAATTTTATTAGTTGCATTACCCAATAAGTTATCAAAAACCATGTACATGCACAACATTGGTAAAAACCAATGCGAGGTCGATATTAAATTTGAAGGTGGGTATTTGACAAATAGAAAAGCTTGGTATATATATATATACATATATTATACAATATTGCAAAATTAAAATTTTCAAAACCCCCCACCCAAACTTCACTCAGCCAAATCAAAATCATAGGTACCTACCCTTACCCCCTATTGATAACCACAATCAAAATGAGAAGAAAAAGTGAGTTGATTATTTAGCAAAAACCTAGATTTATACCCTTGATATAACCACCAAGGGCATACAATAAGGTTAGGGTTTACTTTGTTTCTTTAAATAGTAAAATTGTTTGTAAAAACACTCATTATCTCATGGTTTCTTTGAAAGTAACTTTGCTAGCTAAAATAACTTAGATGTGATCTTGAAATGGAATATTTCCATTGTCTAACACATCAATGAAAAGGAGTGTTGGTTAAAAGAACATCAGTTGATGAAACTTGTAGGTAGTGGTATCATTTAAAACTTTAAAAGATTTCACAAAGGAGAACAAAAAAGGTAGGCAATTTTTGCTTATTCATGAACTTTATTTGTTTAGTGTGTTTTTTTGCAATGTTTTTTCTTTGTTGATTCCAATTTCCACCTTCTTCGCTTAAAAGGAAAAAATCAACTCACCATCTTTTGTCAATTGTCAATCAAGAAAAGGCAAAAAGGAAGAAAAAAATTAAACATTATTGTGACTTTCAATGATTTGCACACACTTTATAGTAATTGAACTTTCATTTTTGTGGTCTTATAAGCGTAGGGGCTTTGTGCATTTTGTTTTGATAACCTATATACTCTAAAGTCACCATCTACTTGAATTTATCATCAAGTGAAAGACATAGCTCCTACTTGCTTTGGTTTTTGTTGTAACTATTGTGGTTTTTATTGTCAAGTTTGAGTTTTCACAAGTTGGGTTTTTTTTCCATTGCACAACTCCTACTTACTGTGGTTTCTATTGCAAGTTTTGTTGTGATTTCGATTGCAATGGTTTTTTTTTTTGCAAGGTTTGAACTTTCACAAATTGGGGTTTTTTTCATTGCATAATTCCTACTTGCATAATATTTGTTGTAGTTTTTTCCATTACATAACTCTTATTTGTTTTGGCTTTTGTTGCAATTATGGTTTTTGTTATAGGGTCAAAACTTTCACAAGTTGGGGTTTTTCTCAATTGCATAACTCTTATTTGCTATGGTTTTTTTATTGATGGGCTTAAACTTTCATGAACCAGGATTTGGCTCCATGGCCACCCCTTTTTTTTTATCATTTGATCTTAAGTCTTAAGTTTAACTTTTAAAAATTAACCAACAAGATAATGGGTTTTATAATGAACATGCATGATGCTACATCTAAATGTAACCCTCCCTTTTTAATTTTTGTAAAATGTGATAGCAACAACAACATAGCCAACTTGCAAATTGATGGAGGTGGAAAACAAGGTTTAGACGATGCCAATGGTGATGAAACACAACTATTTGAAACACACATGGAAGAGTTGAAAAACAAGGAGCTATTTAGAATCCTTATAATTGCAATTCACCAACATGGGTTTTTTTCAAGTAAATAACAACCATCTTGTAGATATGAATGTGAATCAAATCATGGGACACATAATTTGCCACAATCATACATGTGACCTTAAAATTATTGCCTTACACATTACGTGCCATAAAAGTCTCATTACTTACCACAAAACAGATGGCATTATTGCCATGAAACAAACATGTGGAAGTAGAACATAAGACCTTGTTTAAATTGTGTGAATAGCAAGTTACAAGTCAATTTAATACCGTGTTTGATCAAGAACCAACTAATAAGAGGCCAAATGTAACATCAAGTGCCATTTTTGGTTTTTATATGGTTACTAATGGGTTTCCAAAATATTATGCCATACAAAAAGGCTTTGAGGACAATGTTATATTTTTTTTATCAAAGGTTTTTTGTCATTGAAGATATTGGAATCAATTTTGTGCCAAGATTGGCATATAGTTTATGCCTAAGGGTTGTTTTCCCATCCATGATAGTTTTTGCTAAAGAAATTTTGCCTTTTAGTTTTGAAAAAATTCGTTGAATATGTTCAACCTACATTTGCCAAATGTGATTTAGCCATTTGCACTTATGATCTTTCGATCTCAAAAAGGGTTCATGATGTGTTTATTGTGGGTGTAAATTTTTTTTTGAGTGATTAGTAGTTGAGGCATGAAATAATTGAGTTGTTTGAAGCTTATAATACCTCTAGTGTAACTATGGTAATCTACTTGCAACAACTCCAAGTTTAATGTAACCTAAAAGATTCTAGCATATGTAAAAACCAAGGGGTCCAATTTGTAGACCTATGCATTTGCATTAAACTCAAACTTATTTATTAAACTCAATAGACTAAACTTGTAAATGTAATGTGGTTTTTTGAATTTTTTGATTTGTCTTGGTGTTTAATTTGGAAACTTTAAATGAAAATGTTTGTTCCAAGTTCTAACCAACAACAAGTTGCTTTGGCTTTTGGTGTCCTTGCATTTTTCATGCAAGTTTACGAATCAACTGATGTTACTATTCCAAAATGCTTTGACATTTTAGTCACTCATTACCTTGTGTTGTAGTTCGCAAATATTGGTGTTACAACGTTGTGTACCTCCTTCACAAACTTGGGTAGTTTGTGAAACTATCATGAAAGTCTTGTCACTGATAGACTAGTTGTGTGATGAACTTAAGCCATGGTCATTGGTTTCTTGGAAATGCTTTACATTTTATCATTTTCACTTATTGTGAGATTTGTGATGAACTTTCAAATTAGATTGTCCCTAACATCTTGATTAATTTGGAAAATTTGCTTTTAATGAAGAATTGGAAGAATTACAAGTTCACATGAAGTGTCAAATTCTCTACTAGTGTTTATGCCCTTCATTTCTTTTTTTACAAGAATTTGATAGGAGGAAAGGTCCTTAAATGTTAACATTAATGTTAACATCCTAGGTTGAAGGGTTTACATTCAATCATTAGTTATGTGGGCCATGAAAAGTTAGTTAATTTGGTTGTTATTATGACTTGTAGTTATTGTTACCTTTGCTAGTGAAGGCCTACAAATCACTAATGCCAAATGCTATTGATGAACCTTAGGTGCAAAGATCACAAGTTAATTTTGAATATTTGTTTCACACCACTAAACAAATCAAGATACTTTCAAGTACCTTGTGTCATGAAAGCTTGATGGATGTCACCATTATCTCATTGATGCAAACTACAAGGATGCCTTGAGTTGGTGGCGCATAGAAGAAAAAAATTCCTATAGTTGCAAAACTAAGGAAATGCATTTTGGGCATTCCAACCTCCCAAATCAAAATAAAGATAATTTTTTCAATTATTGAAATTTTGACTTTGTTTCACAAATGTCATTCTCAAACTAATGATCTAAACAAATTGATTTTTGTTAACAAAACTTGGTCAACAAATTTTCACATTGGTTGTTTGTTGAAGCATGAAGACTTGGCAAGTGCATGTGAAGCAAAGTCTAATTTGACAGATGAATTGGAGGTTAAATTTGAAAATGGAATGGAACTTGAAAAGTTCTCAAAAGTGAGTGATATGGATTATCTACCTTAGTACTAAATAAATGGTAAAAGATGTTTTGTTTTCATTAGGGGTCTATGTAATTTTTTCATATTTGTAGATGATTTCATCATTTTGAAAATATGATGGTGACCTAAAACTATCCACAAATATGTGTTTTGGGGTCAACTACCACATGCCAATGTGCATGTGTTAAAAGCTTTGTGGAAATCCAACAATGGTATGTATGGAAATGCAAAAATGGTTTGGCAAGTTTCCTACAAACATATGTTTCTAACATTTCTATTTGTTATTATTGAGTAGTAATGACACCACCCATGAAGGTTCAAATCTCAAGCCTTGTTATATATTATCCCATTTATCACCCATGGTAGATCATGTAATTGTTGATCAATTTTTGGCATTGTTGTTGCCTATGACATAAATGTTATGTTTTTTAATGACATTTGCCATGGGTGATTTCTTGAAGTGACCTAAAAATGATTAGATGCACAATTGTCAAAATGGAACCATATTTGACATATTGCAAAAACTTATGATTCAAGATCATTCACCTTTCCTTTTAGTAAAAATGTGTTTTACACCTTTCATACCTTTGCAAGTTTTATGGATGTTCCAATAAAGTTGTATGAAAAATGGAACTTGTAAATTTTATATTTTAATGATAGCCTTATTGCACTATGCACAACAAATTGAAACATGGATCCATTTTATGAACCACACCATGTTCAACTTTGTTTTGCATTTGGACAATGATTAGAATATAAATGTTATACGTCAACATTAAGATTTCAAGATTGAAATATACAAGTGTGTAAGTGTTTTTATAAATTTTGTTTCATTTGGATTCAAATTCAAAAAATCAAACATTATTAGTTAAGATTGGGTAAATTTGATAAAAACCTTGCAAGGTACTTGACAAATAACCAAGTGAGACAACCACCTTAAATAATTTGCAATCCTCACCCCTGGCCCATATCTTCAATTTTCCATTTTTACACAATCAAGCCCATGTGGTTTTCTTTATTTTATTTTATTTCAAAAACTTAGACCTTCATGGTTCTATGATTTTTTTCCCCAAAAACTTGGGCCCATATTTTATTTTGAAAATCAAATACCCACCCCACACTAATAAAAACCATTTGACAACATGCCAACATTGTTTAATCTCTGTGAACATTGTATTGAACAAGGTAAAGCATGACCCCATGTAATAATTCAATTGTTATGAACTTAAACTTTATTATAAGAAAAAAATTTGGTTGTACCTGGAGGATAAAACAAGGAAAAGGGAATCAAGGTAGAATTAGAATGCATTTTTTTTTTCGAACTTTTTATGGTGATAAAACATCTAAAGTAATAATGGATGAAAGGTTTGCAAGTAAAGGAAGTTGAGATGTAACCAACCCCATGGCTACTATCAACTTAAAATAATAGAAGCTTACAACTTTTTGAGAGTAATTGAAACCCTCTATCTAAAAAAGATAGTTATGACAAAAAGGGGGCAATTAAAAACCTTCATTCCCCACAAATTGTTGGCGCAAACTTGTGAGAAATCATCAACTTGTTTATTTTATAAATTAAAAATTTATATAAAACTAGCACGATGATATTGATAACTTCATTTTTTTAATTAGGTTGCCTTTGATGTTGCAAAACCTCATGTTGAAAATACTTGTGACACAAAATTTGTTCAAATGGGGTCAATAATGACAAATTTGTTAAAATTTGAACCTCGTCCTTTGGGAAGACAACATCAACACAATGTCTTGATGTCTAAAGTGTGGAAGAAAATGTAATTGTTCTTGGGCCACATGAAAACTAGCTTCCTTTGCTATGGATGCAAAAACATCACAAATGACATCACGCATACCTATGCATTCACTATTGTATGCACATGGATACCTTAAAGGTCAATGGGATCATTATAAACATAATGAAAGAGGCATAAGATTGAAGGATCAACTAATCCAAATTAAATTCATTAGGTAGTGGAAAATATTATTAATGGCATGTAAAACTTTGATAGGACTAATTGAGTTATGAATCAAGCTTCGAAGCTTGGCCCTAAGCATGAAATTATAAAAGCTCAATGGACATTAGATGTCCCATTAAAAATCATGTTAGAAAAGGTGTCATAATGAAATTGTTTTGAGATGGAATCTTAGAGCCATTCAATTTGTTTTGTGATGAGGTGGTCAAAAGAAGAGTATGACAAAAAAACATTTTGAAATAATTGGTTCAAGCATCCATGCAAATTTAGTACACAATCCAAAATTCATATTTAAATAAATGAAATTTTTGCATGGAAAATTGATCACATACACCATAAACCGCCCAAATTTTGTAATGCTAATTATGGTCAAAATTGGGTGAATTAATTAATGATGATCATCGTCAAATAGGAAATTAACAATGAATTAGTTAACGATCACCTATAAATTGGATGAGTTAATTAACATGAATTATGTCAAATGTTTTGGACTAATGTAAATATTCACTTGTCGTCAAAGTTGTAAAAACTACAAACTTATTAGAACACATAGGGCCATGGGGTTAACCTTTTTATTTTGGTGAAAATTTGCCAAAAGGCGAAAAATGTGAAGACCCTACAACAACCTGTTATAAAATTAAGGTTAAAAATGAGGTCAAATTGCTTAATCCACCTATTGCCAAGTGGCTACATCGCCACCCTTTAGAAACCCTAAACCACTTTATCACCTTTGTTTCTATCTTTGCCACCACTTAACCACCATCATTGTTTCCATCTCATAGGAGTTTTTTGCCATCATGTTCTATAGTGACAAGTTTTGTCGCCAATTGACATTGCAACAATAATAAAATAAACATTGCCAATATATTGTGACACTAACACAACTAAAAAGCGCAAACATTTTTTTACATTGGGATTTTTATAGGTAATGAAATATGTATGCATGGAGATAATAGTTAATTTAGTAGAGCTAGTTATTGTAATGACCATTTGAATGATTTTGTTTTGGAAAAAATTGGTTTCATGGATTCTGAAAACTTATGGTTGGATTGGATTTGGAGCAAATTGGGATTTGGAATTTGGAATTTGGGAATTTACTTGGGAGAGATTTGATGTACAAGTTGGTTCAAACTCCAAACTTTGGAATAATGATTAAGAATTTAGAAGGGATTTGATCATTGTGGGTTGTAGGTTGTAGCTTATGGGCACTAGGCAACCATTTTGACATAGTGACAATGCTTGCAAGTTACAACAACCAATGAAATGTTATTTCTTGAAACAAGGTTCAAAATTTTGTCAAACTCTAAAATGCTCTCACTTTCAATCACCAAACTTGTACATATGGCTTTGGTGACCATTTAAAAAAAAAAAATTAAGTTCATGTTTTTGCTTGCAAATTTTGCATTTGAAGCTTACTACTTTTAATCTTGCATATCAAGTTTTTGGAACTTGGAATTTGTCAAGGTGTTAATGGTCATTTGAATTTCAAAGGTTAGGGTTCAAAGCTCAAGCTTCATTATGGAAGATTATGTGCACGATTTAACAAATCGGCACATTATAGTTTTTCATTGCTTAGGCTATTGAAACCTTCAATCATCATTTGATTCTCGATTGGATGTTTGAAAATTCCATGTTTGTTACACCATCTTCAATATTTGAAGTTTGTAGTTCCTTCCACTTTCTAATTTAATTTCTTTTCCTAGGTTTGATTTCAGTGTATGAACACTGCAACAAAAGGTGTCCCTGTACGCCAAGTGACATCACTGGATTTTGAGTGAATTCACTAGTTGTAGTGAACGGGGACCAATGAAGAAGCAGTGAATTCACTAGTCTAGTGAACGGGGAGTAGTGAACTGCACCCACATTTTGTAGTATTGGAACAATTAAGGTTTAGTTAGGGTTTAGGTTTTCAAATTGAAAACATTTTGAAAATTTGCTTGTATGAACTAATTCTGAACTTTGAGGAATTTTAAATTTTTTGCAACTTTCCTATATTTCTAGGTTTGGAACTTCATCTTTGAATTTTTTAAATCTTCGCAATCTAATATTTTAGAATCAAAATCTTGCTATAGATTTTGTTGAGTTGTTGCAACAATAAGCATCATGACCCCTCTTTAAATTCCCAAAAACTTCATATTCAAGCCTCTTTATCCTTTGCCACTTCAAGATGGAGTTGAGCCATCTTCTTCACCACCATTGTTTGATAAAAACCCACCCATCACCTCGTCTAATACATTTGTTGAAGATTTATGCAAGCAAAATTTTAAGAAAAAAAAGGAAGTTTTATGAAAGTTCTTGAAAATTTTAGGATGCATGGACTGCTCACCTACCTTGGGCTAAATCTATTGTTGACGATTAGGGGGAAGTTCATTAGGTCAAATGCATGGTATGCACATTTGTTGTAAGGAAAGACAAGTTGTTAGCTCCCAAGCTAGATAACTTTCTCAAACATGTTGGCCATTAAAAATGCAAAGTTTCCATGCTTGGTGTTAATGTAAGTTCTTATTATATGAACAAGAATTTTGTGCATTCCAAGAATGAAAGGCAACACACTACTAGTCAAAGACTTTCTATCTTGGACCTACTCCAATGTGATATCCCTTTTGAGCACAAACGAAAGTATGTCCAATTTGCTATTGTTTATCACGTCCTTGCTCGTGGTCATCCAATGATTGATTTTGAAAGTTGCAAAATCTTATTCGAAATGTTCAAAGTGAAGATTGTTGGAAGGAAACATTGAAGTGATTTGTCCGGTTGGGGCATGGTAAAGGTCATGCATAGTGTGTTATTAAATGTTACGAAAACTACATTTGCATCTACTACTTACACTAACATTTTTGCTAATGAGGTCAAAACAATCAATAGTACACAATGGTTGTCCATCCATTTGTATGTTGTCCAAGCTTGGAAAAGAATTCCAATCCTCCTCTATGTTGAAACAATTAGGGTCTTCGCCACTTTTGATAACATATTTGTTTTGATGGTCAAAGCTTGTTTAGATTTTAGTGGCCTAGGACTAGAAGAATTGGGAGCTAAAATTGTTGGCATGGGTTGTGATGGGAGTAGTGTGTTTCAAGGTGGGTAGATGTGATCAAGCTATGATGGCTCACTTTTTGCATCCTTATGGACTTTTTGCAAAGTGTACTTTATTCAAATGCCACAAATGCATTGTAAAATCATTAATTTGACAAAAATATTTATGGATTAACATTGCCAACTTGAATAAGAATATTTATTAAAGGGTGAAATTCAATAAACATACACCAATCATATGATAATGGACTCTTAAAGTGGACATATGGATTATAATTTGGGTTCTACATTAACATTCAAATGGATTTTTTATTATGATTTCATCTCAATGCATATGTCTTTTACAAGGATTCAATATATGATACATGATGGGGGAAAAAAATGGATTGAAAAAAATTGCAACAAAAATTTTAACCAACAAATGATTATGGGCTATTGAATGACTATATTTGGGCCTTATTTTCAAAAGTCCCAATCTTGGTCATTTTTTGTTGGATTGACATTTTTTCCGCTAACATGTAGAATCAATAGTTTTCTAGATGGGCAACCTTTCCTATGGACTTTATTCATTGATTAATCACCACATAAGGACCACTCAACATTGATTTTTAACTTTTTTTTCCATTTATATGGACTTTTGGGATGGGAACTCTTGCCATTTTTGGGCCACCATAGTTTGCATCTACCTGAGCCATCAAATTAGTGTGACATTGTAGTTCAAAGAAAAAGTTGTTCATTTTTTCATCAGAGTTCATTGTTTTGTTCATAAAACAAATTTGGCAGTGGTCACTTTGTCGAACTTGGATATAATGCGTCAATTGGAAGGTATCTTGTAAGCACTATATGTTTTTTTTACTCATAGTCAGAAGAAAACTTATTAAGCTAATATGTATTAAGGGGAACAAATTGTTTAAGAATGTGAACACCCATTAGATTTGTAAGTTTTTTCTAACAAAGTAAGTTTTTGCAAAATATCAGCCTTTAATTGTCAAAATGCATGTAGAGAGTTCCAAGAGTGATGTAACTTTAAAGAACTTGAATTCTTTGTGTGATGTCGAGCTCATTCTTGGGCTTCCATGTATCATTCCGATGCTTAAATGTGTGCATGCATTGATCAAAATTGCACAAAACAAAGATGTGTTCATGTGCAATTTTGTGGAGTTTGTCAAACTAACCCAACATGAATTATATTGGCTTTATTGTGATCCTTATGCCAAGTATGAAAATCTGACATTTGATGAGTTCAATTCAATCCAAACTTTAACCAATCATACCTTTCTTTTGAGCTTGTTTTTTGATTTGAATGGTGGAGAGGATGTGTATACATTGTGTTTTCATTTGTTGATTGTATTACCCTATTACCATTCCATGTTAATGGTGGTGGAAAAAAAAATCTTGTCATTAAAGATGTTTTTAACCAAGCCATAAATAGGGTAAAAGATAATGTGAAGGTGCACCTCAAGGCCTTATTTTAAAGCTTGAATGTTACTTCCCACAACATGAAATGATGACAGCCTTGGGTGTGATATATCCCCAATTTTGGGTTACAAATGGATTAGAAGCATAGGAGAATTTCCACATTCACTTAAATGTGTTAACCACATTTTGTTTACTTCACAAGGTGAGTGAAAATGGGAAAATTTACCTCTTTTGCTTTCAAGTCAAAACCTTAATGTGCAGACCTTTTTTTTCAACGTCACCATGCTGCATAATGTAGAGGTAGTTTTGAAGGAAGATAACCATCTCAACCTTATTTCATGTAGCACACCCCCACATTCCTTGAAAAACTCAAATGTGAGTTCGAAAATGGAAACAATGAAAGAAAAAGGAATTGGGGTATGCTCCCTAACTCGTAACACTTCCAGGGTAGAAGGGCATGCTGAAACTCCACGATGGGGGCGAAGATGAGTGACAAGCAGGTCAATTATTCACATGAACCTGCACAAACCAAACAAAAAGTTGGTTAGTGTGTGGTTGAAACATTTTTGGTGCAAAAACTAGCCACGGGCATACACAGACTCACAAGACTCACCACAGCCCTGACTTGGGGAAGTTACCACCTTCCCCTTTATAGTATTTTTTGTGCTTGGCCACAGGGCTTGCACCCAAATGTCATTTTGTCTCAAGACTCCCAAGTTGGAAATCCCGAAATTCTCAAAATTGGGACTCTTGCAACTTTGGATGCCCATAAATTTTTGTGTAGACCTCTGATTGAAGTGAGGTTTAAAGCAAAATTGTAACCCTTGTCAACAATTTTCCAATAATATGTGGCATGCCACCTACACACAAATAAATTAGGGCAATCCTGACTTTTAGTGGTCGAAAGCCAAATTGATAGTTTGATTCCCATTCCTTCTTCCAGCCATAACTTATGTTTTAAGTATTCAAATGGGACGTGTGAGCCCATTTCAAACATTTAAGTTCAAAGATATTTCCAATGGTATAAAGGATTCTTCAATCCAATGAGTTTTGACCTTTGTAATCACTCTCTGAAGATTCAAAACTCCATTGAGACTCCAACTCCCAAAATGGGAGCCCACTTTTGAATGTGTGGGTTCATTCCCTCACACCCTCCTACATCGACACACTCCCAAGTCACGGGGTGAAACCCACTTGAGGGTTTCACAAAGTCAAGTTGCGGAAAGTTGAAACTTGGTAGCACACTCCCGATTTCCAACTCTAAAAAGGGGTAGAGGGTCGAGTTGGGAGCCCAGGGATTAGACTAGGAAGAAGGACTAGCTTAGCTCGTGTGAATCTGCATCCAAAAACCAACGAAATTGGGTTAGTTTAGCATTCGGGACACCCTTGGGTGTTGGGACTTGCCACGGGCACTTGGACACACAAGACTCACCACAGCCCGGACTCGAGGGAAGCCACCACCTTCCCCCATATAGTATTCTCTGCGGCTGGTCGCGGAGGCTACATCCGAATGGCACATTTTGTTGGGACTCCCGAAATGGAGTCCCGAAAGTGTCCCGGCTGGACTCCCG